>ENA-ORCW01000138-ORCW01000138.1-marine-metagenome-genome-assembly--contig:-NODE-138-length-89787-cov-4.151232_pt1 | contig 89787 bp, 66 predicted proteins | sample MGYA00237784_ERZ508517 | MGnify/ENA primary metagenome ERZ508517 (study PRJEB26187, sample SAMN06268979) | marine metagenome | isolation source: Tt ae E1 feedstock associated aerobic enrichment on...
CGGAGTGATGGCGTCGCTGATGGTGCTGCGCGGCCTGACTGCGGGAGCATCTCCAGCCGGCTGAGGACTCTCACCATTCCCTCCAGGCGGCGTGGTGCCAACAATGAAGGAAGAGTCCACGCATGAATCGGAAAGTGATTTGATGACCCAGTCCCAGTTCGTCGGTTCGATTGCCCTAGTTCGTCGCTGGTTCGGCGAGGAAGAACGCTGGCTGGCCCGCTGGGATGATCGTACGCACCTGCTGGATTTCGTGCGGGCCGAACGCCTGGAGGGCGAGTCCTACCGGGAAAGCATCGACCGCGAAGTCGCCTGGGCTCTGCGTCTGGAGCGAAACCGGGACTACATCGTCTCCAGTACGCCGCGACTGCACTTTCAGGCTCCGCTCGACGTTCCCGGACAATGCGAGCCGGTCTTCTATGTTGTGCAGTTCTTTGTCGTGGACCTCTACGGGCGGCACGCAGCCCGCGCGCTGGACGCCGACGTGCTCAATCGCTGGTGTCGGCCGACGGAACTGAAGGCCGGTCACACGGCGGATGGACGCCCGATTGCGCCGGGACTGCAGACACTGCTGGCCCGAACGGAACTGATCCCCTGCTACGGTGAGTGATCGGTTTTCCGCATTGACCATTCGGCAGACAAAGTGCCGCATGTTCCCGGATTCCTGCCGGTTCAAGGATGGATTCTGCGGCCCGGGGACGATTACAATTCCAGTTTGCCTTCTCACTCGAGCTGAAGACTGACATGGAAGAACGGATTTTCGTCAGCGGTCTGGGTGCGGTCACCTGCCTGGGAAACTCGGTCGAAACACTCTGGACGCAGCTTCTCGCAGGACGCAGCGGCATCCGTCAGCTGCAACATCTCGATCTGTCTGACCTGGCGATCACCATCGGTGGCGAGGTCGACGGGATCGATGCGAGCGACTTCGATGACCTGCCGGTGGTCAGTGCCAAACGCATGGACCGTGCTGCTCAGTTCGCTGTCTACGCAGCGGGCGAGGCCCTGCGGCAGTCCGGCCTGCCACTGCAGGGGCTGGGTGAGCGGGCTGCTGTTGTCCTCGGTTCCGGTCTCAACGGCCTGCTGACTCTGCAGGAACAGACCGAACGCCTGCTGAACCGCGGACCGCGTGCCGTCAGCCCGCTGACGATTCCCCTGCTGATGCCGAATGCCGCAGCAGCGAATGTCAGCCTTGCCTATGGCGCGCAGGGGCCGACGCAGGCTGTCGGGACGGCGTGCGCCTCGTCGGGCCATGCGATCATCTCGTGCATTCGGATGATGCGTGATGGCGACGTGGACGTGGCCATCACCGGAGGCACCGAAGCCTCGCTGACGCGACTGGGGATTTCGGCCTTTGCCAACATGCGGGCGATGACCCGCAAGTACAACGACCGCCCGACCGAGGCCTCACGCCCCTTCGACGCCGATCGCGACGGATTTGTGATGTCCGAGGGAGCCGGCATTATCGTCATCGAGACGGAACGGCATCTGCGCGAACGGGGAGGGACACCTCTGGCCGAGATCGTCGGCTTCGGAACGTCCACCGATGCCTTCCATCTCGTGCAGCCCGATGAGAGTGCCACGCAGGCGTCACGGTCGATGCTGTCGGCCGTCCGGTCCGCCGGGCTTGAGCCACAGGAAATCGCGGGCAGGACCTACGTCAACGCACACGGCACGGGCACGCCTCTCAATGACAAGGTCGAGACGGTCGGACTCAAAAAGGTCTTCGGCGACGCGGCCGGTGATCTGCAGGTCAGTTCGAGCAAGAGCATGACCGGTCATATGATCGGAGCCGCCGCAGGACTCGAGTCGATCGTCTGTATCAAGGCCCTGGAGACCGGCGTCCTGCCGCCAACGATCAACTACAAGACGCCCGATCCGGACTGCGATCTCGACTGCATTCCCAACGAGCCACGCAAGGCGTCCGTGCAGTACGCACTCAACAATTCGCTCGGGTTCGGTGGCCACAACGTCTGCCTGCTGTTTGGTCGCCCGGACGCGGACTAGTTCGAGGTTCTTGGCGACACTCGCGGGCGGGGCGCCTACAGTTCTCTGCCGGCAGCACTGGTTTGCGCGGCACGCACCATTCTGTCCGGACATCAGGGAACGATGCCTGAAGGTCACACGATTCACCGCCTCGCAGCGGACCACCGCAAACGCTTTGTCGGAACCACGCTGCAGGTCCGCTCACCGCAGGGGCGATTTGCCGACGGGGCCGAACAGCTCGACGGACAGACGTTGCTCGATGTCGAGGCGTGGGGCAAGCATCTGTTTTACCGATGGGAGCGGGGCGAGATCCTGCACATCCATCTGGGGTTGTACGGCAAGTTCCGCCCGCACCGCGCCCCGTTGCCCGAGCCGCAGGGGCAGGTGCGTCTGCGCGCCTGGAACGAGACGCATGGCTTCGATCTGAATGGTCCGAACCAGTGTGAGCTGATCGGCGAATCGACCCGGACCGATATCGTGGGACGCCTGGGGGAGGATCCGCTTCGCCCCGATGCCGATCCGGAGAGACTGTGGGATCGTGTCCGCCGGAGTCGGGCAGCCATCGGACGACTGCTGCTGGATCAGTCGGTCGTCGCCGGTGTCGGAAACGTCTACCGGGCCGAAGTGCTGTTCCTGCATGGTCTGCATCCGGAACGTCCGGCACGGACGCTCTCCCGGGATGAGTTTGATGCACTCTGGGAGACGCTGAAGCGACTGATGAAACTCGGCGTGCGATACAATCGCATCATCACGGTCGATGCCGCCGAGTTCGGCAAGACGCCCTCGCGGTTGACCCGGGACGAGCGTCTGCTCGTCTACAAACGAGCTGAATGTCGTCGGTGCCGGAGCACCATCGAGGACTGGGAACTTGGAGCTCGAACAATCTACGCCTGTCCGACCTGCCAGCCGCTGCAGGAGGCGTAGCAGCCGACTTGCCGGATGAACCCGGGTGGGACCGATGATCGCCAGCGACCTGCTGACTCTCACCGAGGCGGGACTCTACTGCTCGGCAGGCGATTTCTTTGTTGATCCGTGGCGTCCCGTTCCGCGAGCCGTCATCACGCATGCGCACTCCGATCACGCCCGCCAGGGATCGGCGCGGTACCTGACGTCACTCGAAGGGCGAAACGTTCTCGCGACCCGCATGCTGCCGGATGCCGTCATCGACACGCTCGACTATGGGGAGGCGATCGACCTGAACGGTGTGCGGCTCTCGCTCCACCCGGCCGGACACATTCTCGGTTCGTCCCAGGTGCGGATTGAATACCGCGGCCATGTCTGCGTGGTCTCCGGCGACTACAAGGTGGATCGGGATGCGACCTGTACCCCGTTCGAGCTGCAGCGGTGCCATACGTTCATCACCGAGTCGACCTTCGGACTGCCGGTCTACCGCTGGCCGCCGCAGGAGGAGGTCATGGCGGCTGTCAACAACTGGTGGCGTGACAACCGCGAAGCGGGACGGACGTCGGTCATCTTCGCGTACTCGCTCGGCAAGGCACAGCGGCTGATTGCCGGACTCGATCCGCAGATCGGGCCGATCTTCTGTCACGGTGCCGTCGAACGGGTGAACCGGGATTACCGCGAAACTGGTATTTCCCTGCCGCCCACAGAGTATGCCGGCTCACGCTCGCCGCGCGACTACGCGGAAGCGATGGTTGTGGCGCCGCCGTCGGCACATGGTTCCCCCTGGCTGCGACGGTTCGGTGACTGCTCGACGGCGTTCGCATCGGGGTGGATGGCGATTCGGGGGACGCGGCGGCGACGGGCGGTCGACCGGGGATTTGTCCTCTCCGATCACGTCGACTGGCCGGGCCTGACCGAAACGGTTCACGAATGTGGAGCCGAGCAGGTCTTGGTCACGCATGGATTCACCGCGGCGTGCGCGCGGTGGTTCAACGAGCAGGGCATCGCGGCTGAGGTTCTGCCGACCCGCTTCGAAGGAGAACAGGACGATCGTAGTGAGGACGCGGCGCAGGAACCGGATGGCGAGGAGTCCGGTTCATGAAAGCATTCTCCGGTCTGTACCGGCAGCTTGATGAGACGACCCGGACGACGGAGAAGGTCGCCGCGATGCGCGACTACTTCCGTTCTGTCCCGGCTGCCGATGCCGCCTGGGCCGTCTACTTTCTCAGCGGGCGACGTCCCAGGCGGTTGCTCAAGGCGCGTGACATGGCTGGGTGGTGTGCCGAGATCGCGGAGCTGCCCGACTGGATGTTCGAGGAGTGCTACGAGTTTGTCGGCGACCTGGCCGAGACAATGGCCCTGCTGCTTCCCGATGCCGACATGGAGTCGGCCGAGCCGCTGCATGTCTGGGTCGAGCAGGAACTGCTGTCGCTGCGGGGACGCGAACCGGAGGAGCAGCGCGAGCGGGTTCAGCAGGCCTGGCGCCGCATGGATCGCCACGAGCGGTTCGTCTGGAACAAGCTGATCACCGGCGGGTTTCGTGTCGGTGTCTCGCAGCGACTTGTCACGCGTGCACTGGCCGAGGCGTTTGATGTTCCCGCTGCTGTCATTGCTCATCGCCTCATGGGGGACTGGGAGCCGACGCCGACGTTCTTCACTGGTTTGATCTCGCAGACGACCGACGACGTCGATCTCAGTCGACCGTATCCGTTCTGCCTGGCGCATCCCCACGAAGGCGAGATCGGCAGTCTCGGGGACATCGGGGACTGGCTGATCGAGTGGAAGTGGGACGGCATCCGGGCTCAGCTCATCCGCCGGCAGGGAGAGACGTTTCTCTGGTCGCGCGGAGAAGAGATGGTGCTGCCCCGGTTTCCGGAACTGGAGCCGGCTGCCGCGATGCTCCCGTCCGGGACCGTGCTCGACGGAGAAATTGTCGGCTGGAACGAGGGGGGCGTCCTTCCGTTCGGACAGCTGCAGCGTCGCATCGGCCGCAAGACCGTCGGAAAGAAACTGCTTCGTGAGGTGCCGGCGGCGTTCATCGCATTTGATCTGCTGGAGGATGCCGGCAAAGACGTCCGCAACCGACCGCTCTCCTGGCGGCGGAAACGTCTGCAGGAGGTGCTGGAGGATCTCGCGGATCGGCATGCCGGTTCTTCGATGATCGACACACCAGTCCCGGTATTTGCCTCGCCACTTGTCGAAGCAACGACCTGGGACGAGTGCACCACTGTTCGCGAGGAGAGCCGCGAACGGAACGTCGAAGGACTGATGCTCAAGCGGCGGGATTCGGAATACGCCACCGGTCGCGTCACCGGCGTCTGGTGGAAGTGGAAGGTCGCCCCGTATACGGTCGATGCCGTCCTCATCTACGCGCAGCGCGGACACGGCCGTCGGGCGGGGCTCTATTCCGACTACACGTTTGCTGTCTGGGACGGCGACACGCTCGTGCCGTTTGCCAAGGCGTATTCGGGACTGACCGACGAGGAGATGCGGCGCGTCGATCAGTTTGTGCGGCAGAACACACAGGAACGGTTCGGGCCGGTCCGCAGTGTCCGTGCTGAGCTGGTCTTCGAACTCGCCTTTGAGGGAATCCAGCGATCACCGCGACACAAGTCGGGGATTGCGGTCCGGTTTCCCCGCATGGCCCGCTGGCGCACGGACAAGAAGCCCGAAGACGCCGACTCGCTGGAAACCATCCGCGCGCTGCTGCCGGCGGAGGACGGAGCGTGAGCGGCAACGCCTCGAACGCCGCAATGGTCTCGTCCGGTTCGCGACGGGCTGCTTCCGCGCGTCGCCGTGTCGTCGACTGGTTCGCCGCGCAGGGGTGGAAACCGTTTCGCTTTCAGCGTCAGATGTGGAATGCGTACCTCGACGGTCAGTCGGGACTGCTTCACTCGTCGACGGGGACGGGAAAGACGCTTGCTGCCTGGATGGGACCGCTGATCGAGTCTCTTGCCGAGGCGCGTCGTTCCGCAACGGAGCCGCTGCGTGTCCTGTGGATCACGCCGCTGCGGGCGCTGGCGGCCGACACCGCCGGTGCCCTGCAGCGACCGCTCGATGATCTCGACATCGACTGGACGCTCGAGACGCGCACGGGGGATACGTCGTCGACCGTGCGGGCACGGCAGCGGAAACGACTGCCCACCGCACTGATCACGACTCCCGAGTCCCTCTCTCTGCTGTTGACCCGCGCGGACGCGCGGCAGCAGTTTGCGTCGCTTCGGGCCGTGATCGTCGACGAGTGGCACGAACTCCTTTCGACCAAGCGGGGCGTGCAGACTGAACTGGCGCTCGCGCGACTGCGACGCTGGTCCCCTGCCCTGCGCGTGTGGGGACTCTCCGCGACACTCGGCAATCTCGACGAGGCCCTCGCCGCTCTGCAGGGGAGCCGGGTGATTGAGGGGAATGATTCGACTGGCAAGGTCATCGCGGCCCGGCAGAGCAAGCGGTCCCGCGTCGACACGCTCATCCCGGACACGATCGAGCGGTTTCCCTGGGCGGGACACATGGGGCTGAGGCAACTCGAGAGTGTCGCCCGCGAACTGGATGGCTGCCGATCGGCACTGGTCTTCACGAACACCCGCTTCCAGGCCGAACAGTGGTATCAGGCCCTGTTGCAGGCACGACCGCACTGGGCCGGCGAGATCGCCCTGCATCACGGTTCACTCGATCAGCAGACCCGCGGCTGGGTTGAGGACGGGTTGCGGAGGGGAACGGTCCGCTGTGTCGTCTGCACGTCGAGTCTCGATCTGGGCGTCGACTTCAGTCCGGTCGAGCGCGTGCTGCAGGTCGGCAGTCCCAAAGGCGTCGCCCGTCTGCTGCAACGGGCCGGACGGAGCGGCCACCAGCCGGGCGCGACCAGTCGTGTCTCCTGCGTGCCGACCCATGCGTTCGAACTGATCGAGTTTGCCGCGGCCCGGGACGCGATCGATGCCGGGCGAATCGAACGACGGGAGCCGGTCGAGAATCCGATCGACGTCCTCGTGCAGCATGCCGCCACGATTGCCCTGGGGGGCGGATTCGAAGCGGACGATCTGCTGGAGGAAGTCCGGACCACGCACAGCTTCCGCACGCTGCACGACGACGACTGGGAGTGGGTTCTCGATTTCGTGACCCGCGGCGGAGAAGCATTGCGGGCCTATCCCGACTATCACCGCGTGCAGTTCGACGGGGAGAGGTATCGTCTGCCCGACCGGCGGCTGGCCCGGCAGCACCGGATGTCGATCGGCACAATTGTCTCGGATGCCGCTCTCACGGTGCGCTATCTCAAGGGGCCGCGACTGGGAACGGTCGAAGAGTCATTCATCTCGCGATTGCAGCCGGGGGACCGGTTCACCTTTGCCGGGCGAAGTCTCGAACTGGTGAAGGTGCACGACATGGAGGTGCTCGTGCGTCGGTCGAAACGGACCGGAGGGCGGATTCCCCGCTGGATGGGGGGGCGGATGCCGCTCTCGACCGAACTGGCCCGTGCCGTCCGGGGCAAACTGCAAGAGGCGCTGCAGGGGGAATTCCGCGGACCGGAGATGCAGGCGGTTCGGCCGCTGCTGGAACTGCAGATGCGGTGGTCCCGGTTGCCGGCCTCCGACGAGCTGCTGGTCGAGCGGTTCACGACCCGCGAAGGCCATCATCTGTTCGTCTATCCGTTCGCGGGGCGGTTGGTCCACGAGGGGTTGGCGGCACTGCTGGCATGGCGGATGTCGCGACAGACTCCCATTACGTTCGCCATGTCGGTCAACGACTACGGGCTCGAACTGCTTTCGTCCCAGCCGGCACCGTTTGAGGACGCACTGGACCAGGGGCTGTTCTCCACCGACACGCTGGCAGAAGACATTGCCGCCAGCCTGAACGCCGCCGAGATGGGGAAACGCCAGTTCCGCGAGATCGCCCGCATCGCAGGTCTTGTCTTCGAAGGCTATCCGGGGTCGCGCAAGTCGACGCGCCAACTGCAGGCGTCGACCGGACTGCTCTACGACGTGTTCTCGAACTACGACCCCCGCAATCTGCTGCTGCGGCAGGCGCAGGTGGAAGTCCTCGAACGGCAACTGGAGCACCGGCGGATCACCTCCACGCTCGAGAGACTTCAGCAGAGTCGCCTCGTGCTCAGTGGGCCACCCCGTCCAACGCCACTGGCGTTTCCGCTGCTCGTGGACCGGATGCGGGAGCGGCTCAGTTCCGAGACGCTGGCCGATCGGGTGCGACGGTTGCAGCAGACACTCGAGAAGGCCGCCGACAAGTGATGCCGTCTCAGACGTCCTGGTCTTTACGGGGGCGGTCCGGCCAGAGACCCGCAAATCCCCCCAGCAGGCGGAACGGTGCGAGCAGGTTGTCCTTCAGCGGGATCTTGCGGCTGTTGATCCGCAGCAGCATCGCCGTGACCCTGTCCCGATTGAAGTTCTCGCTGTTCCACTGCTCGAGGGTTTCGAGAACGGCCGGAACGATCTCCTGAGGCGGCAGCTCACCGAGTGACTGCAGCAGAGCCCGCAGGCCACCGATGCCGATCGGCTGATCGCTGGCCGTCAATGCGTCGGCGAGCGCGTCCGTCGTGCAGAAGACCAGGTCATCCTGTTCGACACGAGTCGTGCAGGATTCGTATCGGGAATTGGGATCGACTCCCAGAGGGACGGAGCGTTCACCGCATCGGCCCGCATCCGGGTTTTCCAGAAACCGCCAGCTCTTGAGTGACCGGCGATAGATCAACGGCACGGGGTGCCCGGCGACACAGACCGAAAGCGTCCGCATCGGCAGGAAATAGGTCGCGAACAGTCCGCTGGCGAAGCCGTGATCGCCGGCGGTCCCGGCAAACTGCCGGTTGACCGAGGAGATCAGGCGTTCCTGGCGGACGTGGTTGATGTTCTGACGCATCTGCCGACGCAGATCCTCGGCCAGTCGGGGCACGCTGGAACCATGGCCGGACGCATCCGCGAGCAGCAGCCGGGAGATACGTCCCGATGCACAGGACGACAGAAAGTAAACGTCCTCGCCCGAGGCGGAGGATGCCTGGTCGGCCGGGCTGCTATGAATCCAGACATCGAGCCCGGTCGTTGCGACGGACTCGCAGGCGGCGCGATGGCCTCCCCAGACTTCCATACACCGCAGTTTCCGTGAGGGGGCGGAGGAGTCGATGGCGCGATCAATCTGTTCATCAAAGATGGCAGGCGACATGGGAGATTCACTTCGTATGTCGGTCTGAACCGATGCGGTGCCGACGACGGATGAGAGTCCGTGCAGGTGGAACCGCTTCGGTGGTTGCTCCAGAGGTCAGGTCAAGGTTGTAACGGGCCCTCGGGGCGGCAGGCGGTGAGCTGCTACGCTCCTGCGCATACTCACCATGGACGGCGAATCGATCGGCAGGACTGCATCTGACGCACTCGACGTCGCAGCGTGACGATGCACCGTCTGCAGTTTATACCCGGTCCCCGGATTCCGGCGAATCAGAGACCAGCCGGGATTCTGCTCCTCGCAGAAATTGTCCGAGTTCGCCGCAGTTCGTTCGTTGCCGCTCAATCCGCCCGTTCTAGAACGAAGCGAGGTTCAACGATCTCGACCGGTCGAAGTGATCTCCCTCGGACTGACGGAGTAACAGCGGCGTGAAGTGACCCGCCGCTCCCGCGATTCCCTCTTGAAACTCAGGTGTTTCCATGAAACGCTCCTCGCTTCTGACAATTGCACTGCTGGCCCTGTTCACCCTGTCGCTTCGCCCTGCCCGCGCTGCTGATCAGGCGGACATCGTGGATACGGCTGTGGCTGCCGGTTCGTTCAAGACGCTCGCTGCGGCTCTCGACGCGGCCGGACTGATCGAGGCACTGAAGGGTGAAGGCCCGTTTACCGTGTTTGCCCCGACCGCCGAGGCCTTTGCGAGGCTTCCTGAGGGAACTGTCCAGAACCTCCTGAAGCCGGAAAACCGGGACCAGCTCGTCGCGATTCTGACCTACCACGTCGTTCCCGGCAAAGTCATGGCCGGTCAGGTGGTGAACCTCAATGGGGCGGTCTCGCTGAACGGTCAGAGAATTGATATCGCTGCCGCGGACGGCAAGGTGAAGGTCGACAACGCCCAGGTCGTCCAGACGGACATCGCCTGCAGCAACGGGGTGATTCACGTGATCGACAACGTGATCCTGCCGGCGTCCGATGACATTCCGACGACGGCTGCCAACGCAAGCCAGTTCAAGACGCTGCTGACGGCCGTGAAGGCTGCCGGTCTCGCAGAGGTTCTCTCCGGCGAAGGTCCGTTCACCGTCTTTGCTCCGACGGATGACGCCTTCGCGAAACTGCCCGAAGGTACGGTTGCCAGCCTGCTCGAGCCGGAAAATCGGGATCAGCTCGTCGCCATCCTCAAGTACCACGTCGTCTCCGGTCGCGTCTACTCGGAGCAGGCGGTCGAAGCCGGCAAGGCGAAGACTCTCGAAGGCCGTCCCGTTCGCATCCAGGTCATGGATGGAAAGGCGATGGTCAACAACGCCGGACTGGTCGCGACCGACATCGATGCTTCCAACGGCGTCATCCACGTGATCGACACGGTTCTTCTCCCGCCGAAGGACAAGAAAGCCGCCCACGCTGCACCGGCAGCCGGTCCCGTCGCTCAGCCGGTCAGTACGACCCGTGCGTGCAGCTCGAGCTGTGGCACGAGCACGGCCCGCGCCTACCGGACGTCCGCACCGCGCCGTACGGTTCGGTATGTGCACGCTCGCTGACGGCACGTTGATGGAGTCCCGTCTACGGTAACTCCTCGCTGCTCCAACGTGACGAGTCGATGTGTCAGCAGACGGCCCTGCAAGTGTGCGGGGCGTCTGCTGTTTTTCGTTGCCGAACGCAACGCATGTCGGACCAGTGCGTCGGGCTCGGGCACTCAGTCATCGTAGCCGGGCCGCCGGCGCGACTGCTTACGCTCGGATTTCTTCTTCTTGTCCGAGAGTCGGCGTTCGTGGGCGCGGCGTGGTGTCCGTGTCGGGCGTCGCACCTTCTGGCGATAGCAGGCTTTTTCGACGATCTCCTGCAGCCGGTCCAGGCAGTCACGCTGATTCCGTTTCTGCTCCCGGAACCGCTGGCTGGCGATCATGAGATCACCGTCTGTCGTAATGCGGTTGCGGTTCTGCTCGATCAGCCGCGTGCGAACATCATCGGGAAGTGATTCGGTTTCGGTGACCCGCCATCGGAGCTGGACGCGGGTGTTCACCTTGTTGACGTTCTGGCCGCCCGGTCCGGAACTGCGCGAATAGCTGAATTCCAGCTCCGCGAGCGGAATGCGGATGCGTCGGTTCACGACGAGGTCAGTTGGCGGGCTGGACATGGTACGATGGATACCTGAGCATTGATCGGTCGAAGTCGGAACGCATCTTCGGCCTGAAGGGCGGCACGATGCAAGCCCGATTACGCAGGACCGTCGTCCGACATCACCTGATTGGCCACTGCTGCAGGCATTCTCCACCATGACAGATTCCAGCTTCATCGGTCCGCGAATGGTCACCGTGCGCCAGCAGTTTGAACGGACGCGGATCGAAGACGTTGCCGGCGAAGTCGATCGGCAACTGACGCGCCTGCAACTGCAGGAACGGATCGGCCCGGGCGAGTCGGTCGCGGTCACGGTCGGCAGTCGCGGAATTGCAGGCATCGCGACCATCACCCGCGCGATCGTGGATCATCTCAAGTCGATCTCCGCCGCACCGTTCCTCGTTCCCGCGATGGGCAGCCACGGTGGCGGGACGGTCGAGGGACAGCTCGGTGTGCTGCGGGGGTATGGCATCACCGAAGAAACTATGGGAGTGCCGATCCGCGCGTCGATGGAGACCGTCATTGTGGACCGGACACCTCAGGGGATCCCGGTCCACTTTGATCGCCATGCGTACGAGGCGGATCACGTTCTCGTTGCCAACCGGATCAAACCACACACGGGATTCGTCGGGGAAATCGAGTCCGGTCTGCACAAGATGATGCTGATCGGACTGGGGAAACAGGCCGGGGCGGTGACGTATCACCGGGCCATCAAGGACCACACGTTTCCGGAGATCATTTCCGCCGTTGCCGAGGTCGTCCTGAAACGGTGCAAGGTCGTCGGCGGTCTGGCGATCGTTGAGAACGCCTATGACGAAACCGCTCTCATCGAAGCGGTCGCTCCCGCGCAGTTTCGCGAACGCGAAGAGGAACTGCTGCGGCAGGCCCGTCGTTGGCTGCCCCGACTGCCGGTGCGCGAGGTCGATCTGCTCATCATCGATCGGATCGGCAAGAACATCAGCGGTACCGGCATGGACACGAACGTGGTGGGCCGTAAGTACAACGACCATGCGGCGACATCGCAGGACGACGTCAGCTGCAAGCGGATCTTCGTCCGGGGACTGTCAGCGGGAACTCACGGCAACGCGACCGGGATCGGCCTGGCCGAGTTCACGACCCGCAATGTGGTTGCTCAGATTGACGAGCATTCGACGAAGATGAACTGTATCACGAGCGGCCATCCGACGGCGGGAATGATCCCGCTGGTCTACGATTCGGATCGCGAAGTGATCGAAGCGGCACTGCAGACAATCGGACTGGTAGAACCGCATCAATCCCGCGTTGTGCAGATCTCCGACACGCTGCATCTGGCCGAACTGCGCGTCAGCGAAGCCTGTCTCGAGCAGGGCGAACTGCCGGTCGGCCTCGAGGTCATCGGAGATCCGGTCCCGATGACGTTTGACGAGCGTGGCAACCTGCCGGATGTGGCATCGCCGGCAGCGTCAGACTAGCGGCAGTCGCAGCGAGGTGGGATCGCGTCCCTCTGCTACGCCCGCGCGGTCGGCAGGATCATGTCCGCCTTCCAGTAGTCCTTGAGCTGCGCGACCAGATCCAGGAACTCGTCGAGGTTGATCGGCTTGGTGAGGAAGCCCTGCACGCGAAGGTTGCGGCAGGACTCTTCGACGTTTTCCTCAGCCGTCCCGGTCATGATGACGACCGGAATGTCCTTGAGTTCCTCGTCCTTGCGGATGTCGGACAGAAGGTCCTGGCCACTGATGCCCGGGAGCATCAGGTCAAGCAGGACGAGGTCCGGCTGCGGCGCACGGACGAACTTGCCTTCACGATGCAGAAACTGCCGCGCTTCCTCGCCGCTGGTCAGCCAGGTCATGCGGTGTTCGATCCGCCCCTGTTTGAGGGCCCCGATTGTCAGACGCGCTGCCATCAGGCTGTCTTCGACAAGCAGCACTTCCATGGGGCGTCCAACGGTTTCCCGCTGCATGGAATTCCCTCCCCTGGATGTCGCAGAGACATCCCTGTGCCTCGAAGAGACGGGTCGAACAATCCGGGGCCCGGACCGTCCTGTTCGACCCACTTCGTGCCGGCGGGACTGAATGTCAAACGACGAAGAACTCTTCCGGTTCCGGCGTTTCCTGGACTTCGTCGTCGACGTGCGGTCTCGGACCGCGATCCTGGAATGCCTCGAACCCGTCAATCTGGTACTGGTCGAGCAGCATGTTGACCCGCATCTCGATCCGCGTCAGCTCGTTCCCTTCCTTCGGAGTGACGAAGGTGAACGCACGACCGGTACGATCCGACGAGATTCGACCGGTGCGGCCGATGCGATGGACGTAGTCGTCGCAGTCCTCGGGCACGTCATAGTTAATGATATGGGAAACGCTGCTGACGTCGATGCCTCTTCCGACCACATCGGTCGCAATCAGCAGACGCGTCTGCCCTGCGCGGAACTGCTTCATCACGCGGTCACGCACCCGCTGCTGCAGGTCGCCGTGAATCGCCGCCACACCGGGCAGCCTCGGTTCGAGGCGGCGGAAGATGCCGTCGGCCCCCCGCTTGGTGCGGCAGAAGACAATGGCCTGCTGCGGGCGTTCCTGCACGAGCAGCCGGACCAGCATTCCAAACTTCTTGTGCTGTTCGACGGTGCAGTAGAACTGCTCGACGGCATCGGCCGCGACACTGTCCTGCGAGAGGTCGAACATCTCCGGGTCGGTCATGTACCGACGGGCGAGTCGTTCGACAGGCGGGGGAAGTGTCGCCGAGAGCAGAAGCGTCTGACGCTCCGTCGGGCAGCTGCGAAGAATGCGTTCGATGTCCGGCCGGAAGCCGATATCGAGCATCCGGTCGGCTTCGTCCAGAACGACGATCTTCAGTTTCGAGAGGTCCAGAGCCCGGCGGCGAATCAGATCAATGACGCGACCGGGGGTACCGATTGCGATGCTCGGGCTCTTCTGGAGAGCCGAGAGCTGATTGCGGATCGGCTTGCCGCCAACCAGCAGGGCCGGGTTGCATTCGTGGTTAACGGCCAGACGCCGGGCTTCGTTGGCCACCTGCTCGCTCAGTTCGCGAGTCGGTGACAGCACCAGCGCCTGCAGATCGTTACTGTCGTGATCAATGCGTTCGAGAATCGGGATGACAAACGCTGCTGTCTTACCCGTTCCGGTGCGCGCCTGGCCGATACAGTCGCGTCCGGTGACGGCACGCGGGATCAGCTCGGCCTGAATGGGGGTCGGGGACTCATACCCGACAGACTTGAGGGACTTGAGCATACGCTTGCCAAGTCCCAGTTCGCCAAAAGTGTCTGGTCTTTCTGCGGGATCGATTCTGTGAATCAAGGGGTCACAAAGCTCCTGCCTGACGGCAATTCGTAGCGCGATCGGATCTGAGCCGATCGAAAGATTGCAGCGATGCCATCAACGGACGACGTGAATGGCAGTCGAGCTGCGCCGTTGCACGGCGGGCCGACGAAACGTCACAAGAGAGGGTCGGCACATTCGGCAGCGTCATGCTGCAATTCCTGTATTCTGTTTTGTGTACGATAGATCGTAAGCGTCGATGAGTCAAGAACCTCCGGTTGACAGGGGAATCCCCCCAGCGGAGGGAAATCCAATTCCTCCGCTCCACAGGATTCTGTCGCAAAGGCCTTTCCGGTAAGGTGTTCCCGTATTCTCTCCTCCGGATCGGGCCGGCCGGAACCGGCAGCCGAACCGATATGGACGCTCAAATACGCATCAATTTACGTGAATTTCATTTCCGCAGATTGAGGCCCCGATGAAGAAACTGCCGATCCTGCTGGTCCTGCTGGCCCTCGTCGCGGTCCCACTCTGGCTGTGGTGGTCCCGCGGAAACGGACCCGTCGTTCCGGACGGACCGGCCGCGATGATCCCTCCCGAAGAGTTCCTCTCGGCCCTCGAACAGCGAAATGTCGCAGTTGGCGAGCTGGAAAACTATGACTTCGACGAAGCGGCCGACCGGTTTGCCCAGCTGGCCGAACGGTTTCCGGACGATCCCCTGCCGGCCCGCAACCTGGCGGTTGCCCGCGTCCTGAAGATTGGCCAGATCGGTCAGCAGCAGGGAGAAGCCGCCCGGACCGAAGCCGTTGCCGACGCGGAGGTCGCGCTCTCGAAACTGGCGAAAGTCGAGCCGGACGGAGCCGCCGGCCACTTTCTGGAAGGGCGACTCGCAACAGCAACCGACGATCCGCAGCGGGCCCTCGAGGCGCTTCACAAGGCGGCTCAGGCCGATCCCGACAACGCCGCCCTCTGGTTCGAATACGCGCAGGCCGCCCGATACAGCGACGATCCCGCTGTCCAGGAAGCCGCCTGGGACGCACTCGCAAAGGCTGCGGAGCTGGCACCCGACAATCTGTTCGTACTGCTGCAGCTACTCGAAGTGCAGGCGGCCCAGCAGGACGAGGCGTTTCTGCAGACGTTCGAACAGGCCCGGCCGTTGCTCGAGTTTCTCGCCGATGGCGTCAAGCGGCGCGCCCGCATCGAACTGAAACCGTTCCTCGACCGGGCCGAGGCGGCCGCCCGCGAGGGAGACTGGAAGACAGCCCGAACGCAAATCATGCTGATCGGCAACGTCAGCCGACCGGACAATGCGGTTCGAAGTGACAAGGATCGCATCGAGCTGCACGAACTCGACTTTGTGCTCACCCGCTTTGCACCATCGTTCTACGAACAGGCGCCGGAGATGCCGCCCGCGCCGCCCGGCATCCCGGTCACATTCGAGGCGTTCGCCGAGCAGCCCGAACTCACTGTTGATGGCCCCGTGCTGGATGTCGCTGTTGCAGATGTCGACATCGACGGGCGGCTCGATCTGTGTGTGCTGACCGAGGGCCGTCTCGTCGTGCTGCGTTCTGACGAGACGGAGGGATGGCAGTCGTTCCTCGAAACGGACGTGCCGGCCGAATGCACGCATCTGGTCGTCGCGGATCTCGATGACGACGCCGGCGAATCCCCTCAGCGAACGTCTCCGCCGGATGAAGTGGATCAGGACGATCCGTTCTTCGGTTGTAACCAGGCCGACATCGACTTTGTCGTCTACGGCGACTCAGGCGTTCGTGTGTTCGAAAACCGTCGCGATCCAGAGATCGAAGAGCGGACGCTGATCGATCGGACCGACCAGTCGCCGGCCCTGATGGAGTTGCAGGACTGTGCCCTGGCAATGGTGGCCGACCTGGATCTCGATGGCGATCTCGACCTGCTCGTCTCGACCCGTGACGGGCGGACCCGCATTCTGGCCCGTACGCAGCTCTGGACGTTCGAAGACATCACTGCACAGTCCGATATGCCCGCAAGCGACTTTGTCCCCGTCGCCGGTGTGGCCGTCGACTGGGACAACGACGTCGACATCGATGTGGTCCTCGCGGATGAAGCGGGGCGGCTCGGACTGCTGGAGAATCTGCGACACAGCACGTTTCGCTGGCGACTGTGGGATGTCCGGCTGGAAGGAGCCGCGGCCAGCCTCGATGCTGCCGGACTGGATGACCGGGTTGGCTGGTCCCTCGTCGCAGGGGCCGAGTCTGGAGCGGGCGTCCTTTCGACCGGAATCGACCATTCCGTCTCTGCACCGGTTCCCATGGGAGAGGGCAGTGCCGGCCAGGTGCTGAAGCTCTGGGATTACGACAACGATGGTGATCTGGATGTAATGGCCTGCGGGCCAGATGGCGTCCAGGTCTGGCGCGGTGACGGGACCGGCGGGTTCACACTGCAGGAGAAGCCGCTCGAAGCGGTCGAATGGCCGGAGGATCTGGTCGCGTGCGACTACGGTGACATCGACAACGATGGTGATCTCGATCTGATCGCTGCCGGCGCGGACGGCCTGCAACTTCTCTCGAATGAGGGGGGCAATGCGAACGGCTGGCTGGGGGTCACACTGGCTTCGCAGTACGTCGCCGGCGGCGAAAGCACGCAGACCCGCCGCGTCAATCACTATGGCTACGGATGCACGCTCGAACTCAAGGCCGGTGAGCTGTATCAGCGACGGCCGGTGCACCGACAGCAGACGCACTTCGGTCTGGGGGGACGGTCGCAGGCGGATGTCGTGCGGATCATGTGGACCAACGGCGTCCCGCAGAACATCCTGCAGCCGGACAGCCGGCAGCTCGTCTGTGAAGAAGAAACGCCCAAGGGAAGCTGCCCGTTTCTCTACACCTGGAACGGAGAGCGGTACACGTTTGTGACCGACCTGTGCTGGGCGGCACCGTTGGGACTGGTCGATCCCCGAGGCGGCCTGATGCCCTGCCGCGAATGGGAGTACCTGCTCGTCGAAGGGGACCTGCTGCAGGCGAAGGACGGCGCGTACGAGCTGCAGGTGACCGAGGAACTGTGGGAAGCGGCGTACTTCGATCAGATCGAGCTGATCGCGATCGATCACCCTGCGGAGGTCGACATCTTCTCGAACGAGAAGGTCGGTCCACCTGCGATCGCTGAATACCACATTCACACCGTCCGCGAGAAGCGGCACCCGGTGGCCGCGACAACGCATCGTGGTGAGAACATTCTGCCGCAGGTCGTTGCCCGCGATGACGTCTACGCCCGTCCGTTCGCTGAGCGGCGGATGCAGGGCTATACCGAAGAGACCTGGATCGAACTTGATCTGGGCGAACTGGCCGCTGGCCAGGACTCGCCGCCAGAACGGATTACGCTGTTCCTGACCGGTTGGATCTTTCCGACCGACACGTCGATCAATGTCGCTCTCTCGCAGGACACTGCCCTGCCCGGCCCGCAGCCACCGTCGTTGCTCGTGCCGGATGCTGACGGCAGCTGGCAGCAGGCAATCCCGTATACCGGCTTTCCCGGGGGCAAGACGAAGACGATTGCGATCGACCTGAGCGATGTCTTTCTGACCGATGACTACCGCGTGCGGCTGGCGACAAGCATGCAGTTCTGCTGGGACGAGATTTTCTTCACCGTCGACGAAGAGCCCGGCGAGGTGCGCGAACAGCCGCTTCCGCTCCTCTCGGCAGATCTGCACTACCGCGGCTTCTCGCGACGCACGCAGCGTCCCGACAATGCTCCGGACTGGTACGACTACCACGACGTGCGGACCGCACCGGTCTGGCCCCCCATGGATGGCCGGTTTACCCGCTACGGTGATGTGACGGAGCTGGTGCGGGATGCCGACGACCGTCAGGTGGTCATGGCGTCGGGCGACGAAATGACGCTGCGATTTGCTGTTCCCGATACGCCACTGCCGGCCGGCTGGAAACGGGACTTCATCATGCACAACATCGGCTGGGACAAGGACGCGGATCTGAACACGCTCTACGGAGCGACCGCCGATCCGCTCCCTTACCGGGGGATGTCGACGTATCCGTACGTGGCGCCGGAGTCGTTCCCCATGTCCGAGCGTCATCGCCGCGACATGGATGAGTTTCATACCCGCCGGACGGGTGACCGGACGTTCCGCCAGCTCATCCGGGCATGGCAGCCGGGTGAGGATATCGTCGGGCCGTAGGCGACTGGATGGAGCCGCCTGCGGCAATCAGAAATTGGCACCGACCCGGACCATCACAGTGTCGGTGAAGGTCCGGTTGCCAATGTTCGATTCGTATTCGAGTTCACGATCGAACACGTAGCCTCCTTCGAAGAAGAGGGTCGGGCCGGCATGCCATTTATGCTCCACGCCGAACAGCAGACGCAGATCCCGGTACGTCGCTTCGTCGTCCCGACCGCTGGTTCGTTCGACGGCCCAGGTCCCTCCTCCCAGTTCGCCTGCGAGATAGATCCACCGTTCGTGGTCGGGGGTGACCACATAGCGGCGGGCCACCCGCGGTCGGGGGAACATGACCTCGATCTTCGTGTCTTCGTTCGGTGTGTAGACCAGCCCTGCCGCGGGAAGCAACGGGATATCGTCGCGGTCGAGGTAGACGACACCGCCGACCAGCTGCAGCGCGGGAGACCAGTTGTAGAACGCCAGGCCCCGGCCCATGATCCGCAGGCTGTCGGAAGACACATTGTTGAAGTCGGTGTTGAGGCCCGGTGCGATCGCCAGATGGAGCATCCAGTTGCGCCCGATCGGTCTCACCATCAGAAAGTCGACCGAGAGGTTGTACAGCTGGCCCGGCAGATCCGTTGAGGCTGGTCCGTCGAGGAAGTGCCAGCTGAAGCGCGGCGTGGCAAAGATGCCCCGCAGCTTCGCCGACTGGATCGTGCCCCGAAAATCCAGCGAGGTGATCCCGAGCGTATTGCCCTTTCCGGACAGATACGTGGCGTTGACGTTCGATGACTTCAGACTCATGCCCATCCAGCCGTCGTCCACTGGCCCGAAGCGGGCGTGCGGCGGCGGGACCGGAGGCACAAACGGAGCGGGGCCTTCGTCTGTTTCGTCGTCGAGGGGGTACTGTGTCGGAACGATGTCGCCGGCAATCGGCTGCGGGCCACCGGTGACGACCGGCGCGCCAAAGGCGGCCTGTTGCGGGGCAGGCGTGTCGCTCCATGTTCCGAGAGAGTGCTCCGCACCGACGGAATCTGTCTGCCCGGAGACCGAAGCTACGTCCGGCAGGCTGGCGTCTGTCGCCGCGGTGCGCTGGGCGTGTCCGAAACTGTTCCAGCCGTCGCCCGAGACCGGCCGCTGCCAGGTCTCTGCGGACGAGGTCTGCTGCGGGATCGAACTCTGTGCGATGACGACGTGCGACGAGTGCAGCACGACCAGCACCGCCAGCAGTGGGCGAAGGGGCCAACCCATGCGGGAAACTCGAACGGTCGAGGGAAGTGAAGACGGGGGGAACGAACGGTGACGCGGGAAGCTAGCAGGCGTCCGCACCGAACGGCAACCCGGCTTCCGGCCCCGGATCGTGGAAGTTGGAATGGAGGGACTGGCCGGCGAATCGTCCGGCGGGAACTGCCAGAAGGGCAAGGCAACGCGGAGAAAGAGGGAGGCTACGAAAAATGCGAAGGACAGCTCCCGCTGCCAGAAGCAACCGGGAACCATCCTTCGCAGAACCAGGAGTCAACTATGGGCCGGGATCAGACGCCCGGAATATCCAGCTTCTCTTCGTGAGCGATCTTGCGCAGCTTCTGGAGGGCCCGTGATTCGAGCTGACGAATCCGCTCCTTGGTCACGCCGAACTGCGCCCCGACCTGCTCGAGGGTCTGCGGCTCGGTGCCCTGCTCCAGTCCGTAGCGGTGCATGATAATCGCCCGCTCGCGTTCGTCCAGCTGATCGAGAATGGCCATGATGACCTGATGCTGGCGCGAGTTGACTGCTTCATCTTCGTACTGACTGGAACGGTCGTCCCGGGAGGCCTGGAAGACCTCGTCGGTGCCGGTCCGGAACCGGTCGAGCAGCGTGTGCTCTGCAGGAATCGACCGGGCGTAGTTCTTCATGATGGCCCAGGACGCGTACGTCGAGAACTTGTTGCCCTTCGTGTAGTCGAACTTCTCGATCGCACGAATCAGGGACATGTTCCCGTCGCTGACCATCTCGAAGAAGTTCGAGGTCGGCTTCATGTGCCGCTTCGCGATCGACACGACCAGTCGCAGGTTGCTGCGGATCAGGAAGTTCTTGATCTCGACCGCCCCCTGCAGCAGTTCCTCGAGCTTGTCGAGATCCCGTGCCTTGGGACGATTGCGGTCGATCGTCTCGCGAAGTTCGGCGGCCCGGAACTTCAGGTAGTTCATCTTCCGGAAGTAGTACACCTCTTCTTCCCGGGTCAGGAGAGGAATGGTGTACAGGCTCGCCAGGTACGGAGGCAGTCCCGGAGGCGCCTTGACCCGCGGACCCTTCTTTTCGACTTCCGGCGGCGGGCCGAGGATGAACTCTTCGGCGTCCGGCGTGCGGAAGTCGTCGCTGTCCATGTAGTCGATCGGCTGCTCGAACAGCCGGTCGGCCCGGACTTCGCCGATGATGCGATAGATGCTGGTCCGGGTTCGGCAGAAATCCCGGGCGAGCCGGTCGGCACTCACGCCGCGACGGTATCGCTGGTAGATTTCCTGCTTCTTGTTGTCCGAGAGCGGTGCGGTCGCGTTGGGGAAGACCGCGTTCTCGGGATGCTCTTCGTCGTACTGCTTGAGCGTGTAGCGGATTGTCTCCGGTGCCCGGTCGAACATCCGTGACAGCCGACGGCTGACTTCGGACGGGCAGGCTCCATATCGGGCCAGGCGACGGGCCTTGCGGATGATCTCTTCCCGCTCCTGCTCGCTGAGCTGGCTGAACCGCGAACCCCGGCTGATTTCGTCCGAGTGCTCACGCACAAACCGTTCGACCGACGAGTCGAGGAAGCCGACGCGCGTCCGGTTGCCAAAGCGGAACCGGCGACTCACCAGCCCCCGCTTGCGCCAGCGGTCGACCGTCTTCGTCGAGACGTTGAACTTCTTACTCAGCTCGTTGACCGTATAGACCTTCTCACCTGCCATCTCGACCGGGATGTTGGCGCTGGCCGAAAGCTCCTCGACGAACCGCCGCAGGTCGTGGATGGCATCTTTCCCGTCGACAACGAGGTCGGGGTACAATTCGGTCCGGAAGGTCGTAATCCGCTCGCACAGGTCGGTGTATCGATAGGTCTTTTGCGGATCGAGTTCGGAAACGAGCCGCTCGGCACGATCCATCTGGTCGATGCGAACATCGATCGGCGTATATCGCACCTGCTGCTCGGTCAGCTGCTTCATTGCCGGGTTGCGGAATGAATTCATACTTCCCTCCTCTCGAGAACCGGCGGACGCCGTGTCGGTGCGTCCTGGTTCCTGCCATTCAGGCGGGCACGGGAAACGTCAGTGCGTCCGGAATCCCGCCCTATGATGTGGAGCAATTTCGAGTGACTGGCCCGATTCTGTCGTTCTTCATTCGATAAGTACGTGAGGTAGGACGCAGACGGCGGAAAAAAAGTTCGCATGCGAACAGTTTTTCCCGAAACAATTGTGCGACTCACTTGAGACAAAGAACAAGCAAGTTCGATGCCACAAAAGCTTCGCATGCGAATAAAGCGCGCATCCACCTGTTCAGAAAGAGCTTACATCAATGTCGCTCAATTCCTGGTGGCGCAGCAGCGAACGCGTGCTGCAAAACGCTGCGGTCTCCGGCTGTCATCCGGTGTCAACGCGGCCGGCGATGCGTCAGTTTGACGCCTGCGTCACGACCGGCGCAGACACGGGGGCGACCAGAGAGGTTGCCTCAGCCGGCACCGCCGCCTGCGGGACGCCGCGGATCTTGAGGAAGCCCCCGATTCCCACCACCAGGGCGGACAGCAGGATCAGTACACTCAGCCAGCGGGCGGAGTTCCTGCGGATCGGTTCCAGGGCGGCGGATCGACCGGTCAGGGCCGATGCGAGAAAGAACGCTGCAAGAGCGAGCAGCATCTTCACGCCCATCAGCGCGTGGTACAGCCCGTCGCCGGAATGTTTGGGGCGCGCGACGACGAGGTAATTGTAAAAACCGCTGATCAGCAGCAGCCCGATGCCGATCATCACGAACTTCTTCCATGAGTTGCGGACCGCCTCCCGCAGCGTCTCGTGACTCGACTCATCCAGTTTGCCGGCCGCAGCGAGCAGGACGTAGCGGGTGAACACCGCACCACCGACAAGAACGATCGCCGCCCCAACGTGGGCCCACCGGGAGATTACATCGACAATCATCTGTCCGCTCATGGCCGTCATCCTCTATGGCGTGGCCCGCATCGGGCGGGCGGGGGCAGATCTGCACTGCAGGAGTTGTAGCAGGTTCGCCTGCTGCTGGCAGCCGCTCGAATGCTATCGGGCGGTCCAGCCGCCATCGACGGTCAGCAGGCTGCCGGTTACGTAGCTGGCCGCATCGCTGGCGAGAAAAATCGCCGCCCCCTGGATCTCCTCCATGCGCCCCCAGCGGTTCAGAGCCACGGCCCCGACGATGAATTTCTTCGCTTCCTCCGAGTCCGCGATCGGCTCGTTCATCGGCGTCAGGAACGGTCCGGGACAGATGGCGTTGACCGTAATCTCATGCGGTGCCAGCTCCAGGGCCAGGGCCCGAGTCATCTGGACCACCGCCCCTTTGCTTGACGTGTACGGGGTCCGGTTCGCCAGTCCCACAACGCCCAGCGTGCTGGCCATGTTGATGATGCGGCCCCGGCCCGCTTCTTTCATGTGAGGAACGACGGCCCGCGCACACAGCCAGGGCCCGGTCACGTTGATCTGCTGGACTTCCGCGAACTGCTCCGGACTCAATTCGTCGATCGGGCCGCGAATGTTGATTCCCGCGTTGTTGATGAGGATGTCGATGCGACCGAAGTGCTCCATCGCGGTGGCGACCATCGTGCTTACATCCGACTCGTCCGTCACATCGCCGGCAAATCCGTGCGCCGTGCAGCCATAGTCGGATGCGATTTGGCGGGCGGTCGCTTCCACTTCATCACGATGGCGGCTGGTCAGCAACAGGTTGGCGCCGGCGGACGCGAGTCCTTCGGCCATGGCGGCACCCAGCCCCTTGGATCCGCCCGTTATGACCGCAACACGTCCGGAAAGATCAAACTGCCTGATACCGGGGAGCATCGGTTCCAGCCTCCAGAGAACGGGGGGGGGTGAGAGAGTCGGCCCGGCCGCACCCGTCATGGCGCAGAACGCGGCAGGGGGCTTCGTGCTGCAGATCACCCACCGTATCAGCCGGTGCACATCGGTTCCAGCAAGTGCGCAAAGTGGGCACCCGATGTGCTCATACGGGCAAACACGGCAAGAAGCGGCCAGCAGGCGAGAATTGGAGGTGTTCTGCATGGTATGCGCGCGTGCATGCGCGAATTGCGCGCACCGCCTGGCGATAAATGGTGTGTGAATTCCAGTTCACGGCACTTGGAGGCTTCTCAGTACGGACTTTCGCCTTATACTTTGCGCATTGTTTGTGACATCTGCCCCGAAATCGGGTTGTTTTGCACAAGTGTTCAATGGAATGGCTGCTGTCGACACCCCTCCCGAAGAACGGCCGATCCTCGACGGCATGATCGGCGACAGTGCCGCCATGCGGGAGGTCTACCGGCTGACTCGCCGTATTGCCAGCAGTTCCGCCACCGTCCTCCTTCTTGGAGAAACGGGAACCGGAAAAGAGCTAGTCGCCCGGGCGATCCACGAGCTGAGCCCCCGCGCCACCGGTCCGTTCATCCGTGTCAATTGCGGCGCGCTCAGCGAAAGCCTGCTCGAGTCCGAACTGTTCGGACACGTCAAAGGCGCCTTTACCAGTGCCCACGAGAACCGGACCGGTCGCTTCGAGGCGGCGCACGGTGGCACGATCTTTCTCGATGAGATCAATTCGGTCAGTTACACCCTGCAGGTCAAGCTGCTGAGGGTCCTGCAGGAACACGAATTCGAGCGTGTCGGCGACACGCGGACTGTGACCGTCGACGTGCGGATCGTCGCCGCCACCAACCGCGATCTGGCCGACCTGGCCGAAAAAGGGACATTCCGCGAGGACCTCTACTATCGCCTCAATGTCCTGCCGGTCTACCTGCCTCCTCTGCGGGAGCGGCGCGAAGACATCCCGGAGCTGGTCCGCTTCTTCGCGGAGAAGTACTCGGCAGAGAATGACCGCCACGTGACCGAGGTGACTCAGGAGGCGCTGAACTACCTCACCGCGTACTCGTGGCCCGGCAACGTTCGCGAACTCGAAAACTACATCGAACGGGCGATCGTGCTGGCGACCGACTCGTCGCTGACGGCCGATCTGCTCCCGTCGCATGTTCGCGGCGAGGCTCCGCTGCGGCTTGGCCGCGTCACTCGCGATGATCTCGATGCCGTCTGTACCGAACTGGTCACGATGGGGCTCTCTGACGTGTCGGATGACGGCGTCGTGCATGGCCAGATCATGGGCATGGTCGAGCGGGAACTCATTCTGCAGGTGCTTCGCTCCTGCCAGGGAACCCAGACCAAAACCGCGGCCCGGCTCGGCATCAATCGCAACACGCTTCACAAGAAGATCGAAGAATACGGTCTGGACGGCGAAGCCCGCTGACGCGACCGCCGGCTCCGCTTCCCGGATGCCTCGGGACGGCGGCTGCACGGAATGGTTCGCCGGTCCGTGATTTGCGCTGATTGCTGTCCGCTGGCACGTTGCTCGTCCGTGTCGGCCCCGGGCGACTTTTCATGCCCGGTGCAGGCGGCTACGCTGCCGATATCCCTGATCCCATTCGCCGATGAGGAACTCTCCCATGCTTCGGTTGATCACCGCCGCTCCTGCGGGCGGGATGCGTCTGGTCCTGATTGCGGTCGTCCTGTTGTTCAGTCACGCCACGGCGCAGGCTGAGGATGGCTTTCAGCCGATCTTCGACGGCGAGACTCTGGCCGGCTGGACCGGAGCAATCGACGGCTACGCCGTGGAAGACGGCGCGCTGACCTGCATCGCCGAGCGTGGCGGCAATCTCTACACCGAGAAGGAATACGCCGACTTCATCCTTCGGTTCGAGTTCCGTACGCCCCCGGGCGGAAACAACGGTATCGGCCTGCGTGTGCCGATGGGCGGCCGTGCCTCGACCGAAGGAATGGAGATTCAGATCCTCGACAACACCGCCAGCCGGTATGCGAAGCTCAAGCCGTATCAGTATCACGGATCGGTCTACGGCATCATTCCGGCCAAGCGGGGCTATCTCAAACCGGTCGGAACCTGGAACACGCACGAGATTCGCTGCATTGGCCGCCACGTCACGGTCATCCTCAATGGCGAGGTCATTGTGGACGGCAATCTCGACGAAGCGACGGCATCGGGCACGATGGACGGAAAGGAACATCCCGGCCTCGAGCGGACCTCCGGGCACCTCTGCCTGGCCGGGCACGGGGCCAAAGTGCAGTTCCGCAACATCCGCATTCGCGAAGTCGCAGGAGAATCGCCATGAGCGAACAGGCTACATTTGGTGCCGGTTGTTTCTGGGGAGTCGAGGCCGCTTTCGCGCAGCTGCCGGGCGTGATCAGCACGGCGGTCGGCTACATGGGCGGGACCACTGAAAGACCAACCTACGAGGACGTCTGTAGCGACACGACCGGGCACGCGGAGGTCGTCCAGATCGAGTTCGATCCTGAACAGATCTCATACACGGCCCTCGTGGAAAAGTTCTGGAGTCTGCACGATCCGACGACGGTCAATCGGCAGGGACCGGACTTCGGTTCACAGTACCGGTCCGCGATCTTCTATCACTCCGGGGAACAGCGCGAGCAGGCCGAGGCGTCCCGTGCCGCTGCCGATGCCTCCGGTCGCTGGCCGCGGCCGATCGTGACTGAAGTGACACCGGCCGGAACGTTCTGGCGGGCCGAGGAGTATCACCAGCAGTATCTCGCCAAACGGGGAATGGGGAGCTGCCACCTCTGAGAGTGACGGCAGCGGATGCAGTCACACCGGACCGGTTCGTCACCGGCCGGTTGTTTCGAGTCAGCGCTTAACTGGAAGAGACGCAGAGAATGAGCGAACGCGAGTGTCGGTGGGGGATTCTGGGAGCAGCCGAGATCGCCCGCAAAAACTGGAAAGCGATCTGGAATTCGGGCAACTCGCGTCTGGTCGCTGTTGCCAGCCGCAGTGCCGACCGGGCCGCCGGATTCATCTCCGACTGCCAGCGACAGGCCGCGTTCGATCCGGTCCCTGAGGTGTGCAGCAGCTACGAGGACCTGCTCGCCCGGGACGACATCGACGCCGTCTACATTCCGCTGCCGACGGGCGTCCGCAAGGAGTGGGTGATCCGTGCCGCCAAATCCGGCCGTCACGTTCTCTGCGAAAAGCCGTGCGCTCCCAATGCGTCCGATCTGGCGGAGATGATCGATGCCTGCCGTTCCAACGGCGTGCAGTTCATGGACGGTGTGATGTACATGCACAGCGCCCGCATGCCGCGGATGCGGGAGGTGCTCGACGACGGCGAAAGTGTCGGGGACATCAAGCGGATCGCCACCCAGTTCAGTTTTCGTGCGCCCGACGAGTTCTTTTCTGCCAACATCCGCGCCAGTGCCGAGCTCGAACCGCTCGGCTGTCTGGGGGACCTGGGCTGGTATACGCTCCGGTTCATTCTCTGGACGATGAACTGGCAGAACCCGACGAAGGTTCACGGGCGGCTCCTTTCGTCGGTTGGTGAGGGCCCGAACCCCGTGCCGACCGAGTTCTCCGGCGAGCTGTTCTTCGAGGGCGGTGTCTCGGCCAGCTTCTACTGCTCGTTCCTCACCGAACACCAGCAGTGGGGACACGTCAGTGGGACGAAAGGGTTCCTGCAGGTGTCCGACTATGTCCTGCCGAACTGCGGTGGCGAAGTCAGTTTTGACATCGGCAATGCCGTCTACAGCATGCATGGCTGCGATTTCGTGATGCAGCCGGGCCGCCGCACGGTAACGATCCCGGAATTCAGCAACAGCTTTGCCAATGCACAGGAGTCCAATCTGTTCCGGACGTTTGCCGACCTGGTGCTGTCGGGAACGCCGGACTCCTTCTGGGCCGACATCGCCCTGCAGACACAACAGGTCATGGATGCCTGCCTGGCCTCGGCGCAGCAGGATGGAGCCGGTGTCGAGCTGTCGGTCTAGATGTCGCACGGGCGGGCCAACGCGCTTCGTGTGAAGAACGTATTCAGATCCGTCAAATTGATTGACCCTCCGGTTCGGGGCTCGAACAATCCGCCGTTGCTGATTCGAATCGCCACAGTCGTCGCTCCGGACGGGGGCGGTTCGTTTTCAGGTCTGGTCCCGAATCACATCACCGAGGAGAACGATGTTGAACCTTCGACTGGCCTTCGTGTTGGCATGTGTGGCTGCGGCTGGAAGCGTTGGCAACGCGGCCGACTGGCCCCAGTGGATGGGCCCGGAACGGAACGGAATCTGGAACGAGAAGGGGGTCGTTCGCTCCATTCCTGAAGACGGTCTGCCGGTCAAATGGCGCCTGCCGATCGCCGGGGGCTACGCCGGGCCCGCCGTCGCGAATGGAAAAGTCTACGTCTGCGACTATGTCGCCAGGTCAGGTGACCTGCAGTACAACGCCGGTGCCGTCGACAAGCGGACCGGCAAGGAACGGGTTCTCTGCGTCGACAGCCGCACCGGCGAGATCGTCTGGTCGCACGAATACGACTGCAACTACGAAGTGTCGTTCGGCAACGGACCGCGGGTCACGCCGACCGTCGATGGCGATCGCGTCTACACCATCGGTGCCATGGGGCATCTCTTCTGCTTCAATGCCGCGACCGGCGAAATCATCTGGCAGAGGCAGGTCGCCAGCGACTATGGCACGAAGGCTCCGTACTGGGGTGTCTCGGCCCATCCGCTCGTCGACGGCGACAAGCTGATCTGCCTGGTCGGTGGCGAAGGCAGCGCTGTCGTCGCGTTCGACAAGAACACCGGGAAGGAACTCTGGAAGTCACTTTCGGCCGCCGACCCCGGGTACTGCCCGCCGACGATCGTCGAAGCGGGCGGCGCGCGGCAGCTGGTCATCTGGCTTCCCGAGACGATCAACGGCCTGAATCCCGAAACCGGCGAGGTCTACTGGTCGCAGCCGCTCAAGCCCGACTACAACATGTCGATCATGTCCCCCCGCAAGGAGGGGAACTATCTGTTTGCCAGCGGCATCGGCAATGTGGGAGCCCTGTTCGAACTGGCGACCGACAAGCCGGATGCAAAGGTCGTCTGGCGCGGCAAATCGAATACCGCTCTCTACGCCGCTAACAGTACGCCGATCATCGAAGACGGCGTCATCTACGGTTGCGACTGCCGTCCCGGAGCCCTGCGGGCCGTCCGTCTCGAAGACGGCGAGCGACTGTGGGAGACCTACTCGCCGACAACCGGCGGCCGCCGGGCAGGCCACGGCACCGCGTTCCTGGTGAAGAACAGCGACCTGTACTACCTGTTCAGCGAAACCGGCGATCTCGTCCTCGCAAAGCTCTCGCCGGAGAAATATGAAGAAGTCGGACGCTTCCACGTCCTCGAGCCGACCAGTGACGCCTTCGGTCGGTCGGTGGTCTGGAGCCATCCGGCGTTCGCGAACCGGCACCTGTTTGCCCGCAACGACAAGGAACTGGTCTGCGTCTCGCTCGAAGAGCAGTAAGCCGACTTGTGGTGATTCGTCAGAACGGGAGCTCCGGCTGCGTGGGCCAGCCGGGGCCAGGGGCGCATGTTTGCCGAGTCCCTCGAGCCTCGAGCCTTCGTTTGGTGACAGGTTCTGCCGTTAGCTCTTGTGAAGGGTCGTCGCTGGCGGCCCGCTGCTGCCGGGGTGTACAGGGGGCTGACATGGCGAGCCGCGACGAGGCGTTCGATCCGTATCACAAGTGGCTCGGGATTCCGAAGGATCGTCGTCCGCCGACCCACTACGACCTGCTCGGGATTCGCCTGGACGAAGAGGATGGCGAGGTCATCCGGGCCGCGGCTCTTCAGCGCAGGACGTTTGTCGAATCCCAGCGAGGTGACGGTCGTGATAAGGCGGTCGACGCCCTTCTCTACCAGTTGCAGGAGGCCGAACTCACTCTTCAGGACCCCCAGCTCCGACGCGACTACGACCAGCGGACAAAGCTGTTCGTCCGCCGCAATCGGAAACGCCGCGTTGATCCGACGGCGGAACGGTCGCGAGTGAAGTCGCGCCCCGGCCGGTCGGTTGGCGAGGGAAGCGGGATCGTCACGACATTCATGGGCGTGATGTTGGTCTTTGCCATCGGATTCGGCGCGGTCTCCTGGTTCAGCTTTCAGCTTCCGTGGGAAGGTGGACTTCCGAAGAAGCCCCGTCCGGCTCCGCAGGATCCACTTGCCGCCGCACCGTCCGGTGCCGACGAGGCGGCCATCGGGGAACCGGAGCCCCTTCCCCCGATGCAGCTGGCCTTTTTGAAGGAGCTGAATGTCGCCGGACAGCCCGAGGACGACATCTGGGCAACCGGGGACGGCATGACGCTCTACTGGTGCAGTCCCAATCCTCCGAAACGAGGGCTCTGGATTCATGAGGCCCACAGGCCGGCGCCAGGACAGCCGTTTGATCCAGCGACGATCCGGCCACTCTTCTCAGGGATCGATCCCACGGTCAGCGATGATGGTCTGGAGATGATTTACCTGCATCCTCATGGGGGCGGAGCCGATCTGGTCCGCCGCCGTCGAGGCAGCCGGGACGAGGAGTTCGGACCTGAAGAGCGGTTCGAGGAACTCATCGGTCGGTACGGCTTCCTCGGATCGCCCTGTCTGTCGGAAGACGGCCTGACACTCTACTTCGACCGAATGGACGACGGGTCTGGCAAGAATGTTCCCCTGCCGCGCGTCAACTCGCTGGCCCGTGGCAGCGTGCACTCCTTCTCGACGCGTGAGACACGCGATGCTCCGTGGAGCGAGCCGCAGCCCGTTCCGTTCGAAGATGGTGCTCCCGTCATTCGCTTTGCACACGTCGCCCGGCAGGGCCGCTGTATCGTGGCGCGGATCGTCGCCCAACGAGACCAGAGTTTGCCCAATCTCGTGGTCTTCCTGCGTGAGAACCTGGATGAGCCGTTTCGAATGCAGGGGGCCGTTGCCCTCGAAGGGGTTGTTTTGCGCGGCAAGTTTCCCCGCTACGCGCCGGCAACCAATGAGCTGTACCTCTCGACCTGGGGAGAAGACAATCATTGGACACCCGGCGTAGTGCAGAACTTCGTACCGGACCGGATCGGCGAGAAGTGACGGATGAAGTCCGTCCATCCTGTCCCATACGGGCAGCATTCCTCGTGGAACAGGACGCCCACCGGCCGCAGCCGGTGGGCACCGTAATCGAATGCCGCGGCCAGAAGCATCGGCCCTCGGTCAGTCCTTCAGTTCGATCGTGATCTCGTTGTCGGATGACTCCTTGACCGTCGCCGTCAGTTCCGAAGTCTTGAAGCTGGCATACTTCTTCGGGACGAGGTACTTCGTCGTGGTCGGAGGCGGCTCCTTGCCGTAGTTGGGAGAGTTCTCGTCAAAATACGACGGGTCCTCCCCCTCAACGACGGCCTTGATGACGCTCACCTCGTGCTGGCCGGCGACGGCTCCGTCCCCGGGGGCGAACGTCGTCAGTGTGAACCGGCCCTGTTCGTCGGTTTCGCCAGCGGCTCCAACCGAATTCGGCCCTCCGACGCTGCTGAACGAGACGGAAGCACCGGCAACCGGTTCTCCGTTGTACAGCACGACTCCCTGGACCGGGTATGTCTGGGGGCGCTGCTGGGCCCACTTGTCGCTGGAACCGCCAGTGCAGCCGGCAAGAGTTCCCGCAAGAAGGATGACGCCGCATGTGCTGAAGCGGCTCCAGGTACGTATTCTCATCGTCCAGTCACTCCTGGATGTTCGCGATTGTCAGTGGGGCGAACGTACCGGAGAGCCGACAGGGCAGAATGGAAGCCGGCTCCCCGGTGTGTGCCACTCAGATCATGTCACTCGGATCATGTCATTCAGAGGTCGCTGACGGTTTCCCCGCAGCTGCGCGTGCCCAGTGCACCCCAGACTCCGAACGGGCTCTTGGTGACTTCGCGACCGGGAGGAGTCGCTGCCACGTTGCCGGTGTCGATGTTGCTGCTGATGAACCGGACCGCTCCGTCTGCGAAGAGTGCATGCACACCGCCGTCATGTGCACTCGAGGCGGAGTAGATCGCGTTGTTGGGATCTTCCGAGTTGGTACCGGCCACGCAGGATGGAGAGTTCGGAGGCAGGATCGTCTGGAAGCCCGTGAAGCAGGGGCGGCCGTCGGCCCAGCGGTCCCCGCGTCGGTAGCCGTTCGGAGCGGCGGTAGCGAACCTTGTCCGGTCGTTCGGATCGAGCGTCGCGATGCACAACGAGGGATTCAGTTCGACGCCGGTGACTTCGGTCTGCACGCGACCAGCCACTTCGAACCCGTCGGCCCCGTACGATTCAGATCGCCGCGTCTCCGACATCGCGATCGTCGAACTCGTGCCGTCACGAACATCCCGGATGCCGAAGGGTGTCCAGCCATGGAAGAGGCCACGGCCGCGTTCGTATTCGCGGTGCTCCAGCTCGGTCGCGCGATCGCCGTGGTTGTAGACGTAGCTGGTTTTGCCCCGGTCCCGTTTGTGGTGCACATCCGAGGGGCACTGCAGTGCTGGAATGTGGGTGTCCCACCAGGCCGTGCTGGTCCAGGGAGTTTTGCCCTGGTTGACTTCCGCAGTGATCTGGTTGAACAGTGCGGTCTGATCGAGGTAGGGGAGCAGACCGAAGTTCGCCGACAGCCGTCCGCCGTTGTTGTCGGTCGACTGGTTGGTGCCGGTCAGTCCGGGGGTGAACACCCCGTACACATCGTGGTAATTGTGCAGTGCCAGCCCAAGCTGCTTGAGGTTGTTCTTGCACTGTGCCCTGCGTGCCGCTTCGCGAGCCTGCTGGACGGCGGGCAGCAGGAGTGCTACCAGAATAGCGATGATTGCAATGACAACGAGCAACTCAATGAGTGTAAAACCGCGTCGCATGCGTCGATCAGTCATGATCAATCTCCTTTTAAGAGGGGGATGAAGTGCGCAGCGGGAACCCGATTCCACTCGCCGGAATCGACGAGGGAACGATATAGGAAACAGGAGCTGCCGGCTCGGCGCGCAGACTTCCCCTTGCCCGTCACCTCGAGCAACTGGACCGGCAGCGCATCGCGAGACCGAGTGCGCAGCAGTTGGCTCAGGTCACGGCAGTCAGGACAGTGCGGCCGCTACGACAGATGATTGACGCCCGTGCCGCTCACGTTCCGCGTGCAGAACGGTAGCGCGACTGAGACGCAGTGACTCTGCGTCTGATGCTGTCGCAGCTCTTAAGCAGGTGGCCCGATGACGATTCGATGTCAAAACGTTGAAGCGAAGAATTCAACATTCCCCCCCTCCAGTAATTGGACGGGGCCAGTTGCACACGTCAACCGCGCTGAGAGTGATGGTACGTGTGCGGCCCGAACTGTAGTACGCCGATTTACCCTACGCATCAACTCGATTTCTGTCAAGTTTCCGAAAATGTTCGGGACCGTCGCCTTGATAGACAACAATCCTCAATCCACTGCGGCCTTTCTCAATGTCAGATGAGTGCCCGAAGACTGAAGTGGCGGCGTCGCCCCAGGAAGCTTGTGACAGACTCAAGTAGACTGTGACAAAGAAAAAAGCCCACCGGCCACAGCCGGTGGGCGTGATCGCATGTCAAACTCTTCCTCGCCGCTTGCCCCCTCAGGGCTCGCCTCTCACTTCGTCCCCGCCAGCGCGTCCAGTTCCTCCAGCCGGAACCGTTCACTCAGAATGTACGGCTGTTCGCCCTGTTCCCAGTGACCGTAGGTCGTGACGACGAACGTGCCGTCCGGCAGCACCTCCACCCCCGGATAGGTCGTGTCGTATCCCTTGGTGTTGTCTTTCAGACGAACCGCGTACTGACCGTTGCCGCCGCTGACCAGGTCCTCCCACGTTCCGACCCAGCCGGCCCAGTCCCCTTCAAATGGGCGTCCTGCGCGGGCGTGCTGCGGGGAAATACAGCGGAAGCTGATGAACAGCCGACCGTCCGGACCGTACTTGCCGGTGTGACGATCGCCGGTCAGGGCCAGCGGGACTTCCCGCGGCTCGGTCCAGGTCTTCCCCTCGTCGTCTGAGAAGATGATGTGGGAGTTCTTGCGGCGGGCGTTCTCGCGGAGCAGCACGGCCATCCGTTTGCCGTCGGGGGAACGGATGCAGCCCGGCTCACACAGATGGACTTCGGACGACTGGTACACCGCTTCCGGTTCAGACCAGGTCAGGCCGCCGTCGGTCGAGAAGGTCTTGTACAGTGTGAAGACGCCGGTCCGCTCACCGCCGTTCCGGAAGAATCGTCCGTCGTCGTGAAACATTGCCATGTAGTGGCCGGGGCCGGTTTTGAGGGCTTCGACGAAGCCCATCACGACGATGCCGCCCCAGTCGCCGACTGGCTCGAGAGGACTCCATGACTGTCCGTCATCTTCGCTGACGGCCAGCCGTGCCGGGTAAAGCCCCGACCACATGATCAGACGCTTCGTTCCGTCCGGGCCGACGACGCGGTGGATCGTGGGGACTTCCTTTGAGGTGGCCCAGTTCTCGGGAGTGGGGAGGCGATCGCTCCAGGTGAGGCCGCCGTCGGTACTCCGCTTGTAGACGATGGCCCCGCGACCGTGTCCCTTCGGATAGACGCACAGGATCGTCTTGCCGTCTTCGAGCAGAACGGTCGACGGATGCCCGAGGTACTGCCCCGGTTCACGGTCCACGACGACCTGGCGTGCGGTATCGTCATTGAGGTCGATCGTCGTCGGATAGCCGGCCGGAGGATCGGCCGCAAAGGTGGGGACGGCGATCGTCAGCAGCAGGAAAGCAGCAACTCGCATGGAAGGCTCCACAGGAGGATCATGGCGAAGAGACAGCGGCAGCAGCCGGATCGGGATGGCGGATCGCTGCCAACGGAGACAACGAGACATACCACATCGGCCGCCGTTTATCGAACGAGCGCGGCACCGGTCCGGAGTTCATGTGAGAGACCGTGCCGCTGCCGGACACAGGCGAGCCGGCGGCGTGGGCTGCCGGGTGTGGTCGATGCGGAACAGTAGGGGCGGCGATTGCCGGCCGGCGAGTTCACCAGTGGCAGCCTGGAACCGGGCCGATGCATCTGCAGGGGGGGAACTTCATGTGGTGCGTCATGGGCCGATCGGTGTCTTCACGTCGTCCACAATGGAACCTGCCAGGTACACCTGCCGTGACGTACCCTGCGGAGCTGGGACACGTCCCTGCCTACCTTCGGCCCGGCCTGTCGTGGGGCGAGCGTTTCGTGTCGGTAGCCGTCACGTGTACGATGCGGTGACCGCAAAACCATGTGAACGGCATCCACCTCCCCTGCCCTGGAGATCTGCAACCGTGACGAGCCTGCCGGCGTATGAGCCCGACCAGTCGTACCGCTGGAACTATGACCACGCTCCCGGGCAGCCGGTCGACGTCGACGTGCCGCCGCTTCCGGGAGACTGGACGTTCTGCGGTCTGCCGGTTGCATCCCCGCTCGGAATTCCCGCCGGCCCGCTGCTGAACGGCAAGTGGATTCTGTACTACGCGTCACTCGGCTTCGACGTGCTGACGTACAAGACGGTCCGCAGTGGTTCGCGGGAGTGCTATCCCCTGCCGAACCTGGTCCCGGTGTCGGTTGATTCGATGACCGGCAATGAGGAGTCGGTCGCCGAGGCGGTGCATCAGACCGGTTCGTGGGCCGTTTCGTTCGGGATGCCGTCCGCCTCACCGGATGTCTGGCGGAAGGACATCGCCGAAACCCGCCGCCGTCTGCCGGAGGGAAAGCTCCTCTCCGTTTCGGTCGTGGGGACGATTCAGCCGGACTGGACGATCGAGGATCTGGCAGACGACTACGCCCTGTGTGCCCGCTGGGCGGCAGAGAGTGGTGCCGATTGCGTCGAGGCGAACCTCTCCTGCCCGAACGTGAGTACCTGTGACGGTCAGCTGTACCAGCGGCCGGATGACGCGGCCGTCGTGGCACAACGCATCCGGGCTGCCGTCCCGGACCGACCGTTTCTGGTGAAGATCGGCCACGTGCCGGACCGCGGCGCTGCGGTGTCGCTCCTCGATTCGATCGGACCGTCTGTCGACGGGATCGTGATGACCAACAGTGTTGCCGCTGTGGTCGAGGGACAGGATGGTCACCTGCTGTTCGACGGTGCCCGGCGGGGGATCTGCGGCCGGGCGACGCGCGCCGCTTCGCTGGCGCAGGTGCGGATGTTCACGCGGCTGGTTCGGGAGCGCAATCTGAACGTGTCGCTGATTGGCGTTGGCGGGATCGGCTCGGCCGCGGACGTTCGTGCGTTCCTCGATGCCGGCGCAGAAGGCGTGCAGATCGCGACCGCAGCGATGCTTGATCCGGAAGTCGCCCTGGCGATTCGCCGCGACTGGTCTGTGTAGACGGTCCGCAAGGACCAGTCGCGGGATGCGTTCCGGCTACGCCGGCTGCAGGGCCGCCTTCGCCTCGTCGATCCGTTTGACAAGGATCTCGAGAGCATCGGCGAGCGGAACCTTCTGCGGTTCGTCCTCGGTCCGGTGCTTGATCTCGACCAGACCTTCCTTCAGGCCGCGTCCACCAACGACCAGCCGGAACGGCACACCGATCAGGTCGGCATCCTTGAACTTGAAGCCCGGACGGGCGTCCCGGTCGTCCATCAGCACGTCGATGCCCCGCTGCTTCAGCTCGCCGTAGAAGCGGTCCGCCTCCTTCATCACCTCTTCGTCGGAGGTGTTCAGCGGAATGATGAGCGCTTCGTACGGAGCAATCGAGACCGGCCAGATGAGGCCGTTGTCGTCATGGGAGGTCTCGGCGAGTGAGGCAATGATCCGGTTCACGCCGATGCCGTAGCACCCCATGATGATCGGATGCCGCTTCTCGTTCTCGTCGAGGTATTCGGCCCCCAGCGATTCGCTGTACTTGGTTCCCAGTTTGAAGACGTGTCCGACTTCGATCCCGTGGACCTGCTCGAGTGTTCCCTCACATCGCGGGCAGGGATCGTCAGCGCCGGCATCGCGGAGGTCGAACGTCCCTTCGAGCTGGTAGTCACGACCGGCGTTCACACCGGTGTAGTGAGCGTCGGCTGCGTTGGCTCCGGTGACCGCGTCCTTGATGAGCGGCACGTCGTGATCGGCAATCACGCGGCAGTTGATTCCGACCGGCCCGGCAAAGCCGACCGGCGCACCGGTCACTTCTTCGATGGTCGCCTCGTCCGCGAGGGCCACATCGGTCGCGTCGAGGGCCCGACGGATCTTGCCTTCGTTCGCCTCGTGATCGCCGCGGATCAGCACCGCCACCGGAGTGCCGTCCGCATCGTAGATGAGCGTCTTGATCATCTGCTTCGGATCGCACTTGAGCATCCGTGAGACCTGCTCGATGCTCGTGGCATCGGGGGTGTCGACCTTCTGCAGCTCAGCGGCATCGTCGGGAGTGACGATCTCCGGTGCCGAGCGACCGGTTTCGGCCCGCTCCAGATTCGCCGCGTAGCCGCAGGTGACACAGCGGACGATGCTGTCCTCACCGTTTCCGGACGGAACCATGAATTCGTGCGAGGCGTCGCCGCCGATCGGGCCACTCTCGGCTTCGACCGGCACGTAGGACAGGCCGCATCGGGTGAAGATGCGGCAGTAGGCTGCGTACATGCGGTCGTAGATCTCGTTGAGCTGCTCGACCGACGTACTGAAGCTGTACGCGTCCTTCATCTGGAATTCGCTGGTCCGCAGCACGCCGAACCGGGGACGCTCTTCGTTGCGGAACTTCGTCTGGATCTGGAACACGGTGAGCGGCAGCTGCCGATAGCTGCTGATCTGCCGCGAAATCAGATCGGTAACGACTTCCTCGTGCGTCGGTCCGAGCGCCAGGCGGACCTTGTGATCGCGGCGTGAGACGTCGAACTGGATCAGCACGTTGCCGAATGCGTCCTTGCGACCGGTCCGCTCGAACAGCTCGATCGGCTGCAGGGCGGGCATGAGCAGCTCGATGGCACCGGCCTGCTCCATCTCCTCGCGCACGATCGCTTCGGCCTTGCGGAGGGCCCGGTAGCCGAGCGGAAGGTACGTGTAGGCACCGGCCATCAGCTGACGGATGAGCCCCGCGCGAAGCATCAGCTGGTGGCTGGGGATCTCCGCGTCCGCGGGGACTTCCTTCATGGTCGGAATGAACGTCTGCGTCCAGCGCACGAGCCAACTCCCTGGATCTGTCCGTGATGGGGCTGTGGAATTCGGAAGCGGTGTCCGGCGACACCGGAGGCGTCTGTCTGAGAGTGTCCGGGCAGCGTCCGGCCACTGGTCCGGTCCGTGAACGTGTGACCCGGTCCGACAAATGCGATCCGCGCGCATTCTAGCAGAGAGCGGCAGACCCACAAACGTGGTCCGGCCTGTCGGGGATGCGGGGCCCGGGGGGCAGCCTGCGGCCCGCTCCAGCCCCCGTCCGGTGGGGGAATTCACCTTGACGGTCCGGCATGGTTCTTGGATAACGCCGCCGATTCATGCGTTTCAAGGCAGGAGGCCGACGTGAAGAAGTGGCTTACGAGTCTGGGAATTGCCGGCTATCTGGCGCTGCTGGGGTACGGGATTGTCTGCCACTCGCTCGGTTTCAACACCAACGCCCATCCCGCGATGTACTTCATCATCTGGGACATGTACTGCGGTTGGGGCTCGTACGAGAGCCGGCTGCACGTACTCGGCGAGGGGGCCAGCGGTCAGTACTACGCCCTCACACCCGCTCCGTGGGGGGATTTTCATCCGTTCGGCAGTATCGGGCGGCAGAACTACGACCCCAATGCGATGCACGTCGGGCGGATGGGGGTGAATGCCCTGCGGTATACCGACCACGAGCCGATCGACCGCATCGTCGTGATCGAAGAGACCTGGCCCAAAAAGTACAACCTGCCCGATCACCTCTGGAATCGCCGGTACGCCGAACCCAAGGACAAGCAGTCCTACTACCACCTCCGGGCCGTGTTCGGTGCCGACGGGACGCTTGTCCAACGCAATCCGCTCTGGGAACAGGTGCTGGCCCAGCAGGTCGTTCTCAACAATCCCCGGCTGATGTCGGACATGTCCAGGGGGCGTCCCTACTTCGTGCTCGATCCGTCATTGCGGAACCGTTCGGCAGTGACGCCCGCGAGCTATCAGGTTGGCGAACCGGAGTAGATGGCTCCGCCGGGGCCGCACAGGGGCGGGAGCACAGGACAGATCCGGAAGCAGGACAGGAACGTACGGATGCACGAGTCAGCAACACATGAGGGACTGGGAAAGCGGATCAACCGCTTCTTCTACGCTGAGGAAACGCCCTACGGTCTGGCACTGATGCGGATGGTGCTGCCTGCGGTGCTGCTGATCGCCGCCCTGCCCCGCGCCCTGCGCGTTCGGGAACTCTACTCGGCGGATGGTGCCGCAGCTCCGTTGTGGGAGAACTACGGCTACCCGGGGCTGCTGCCGGTTCCCGACGCGACGGTGGCGGTCGCCCTGTTCACCCTGATGCTGTTCTGCATGGTGACAACCCTCGTCGGCTGGCAGACCCGGATTTCGCTGCTCGTTCTGACGCTGCTGTACCCGTACTTCGGCATGCTCGATTCGGCCAGCACTCTGACCAAGTACACGGTTGTGGCGACTCACGCGCTGGCCCTGCTCTGCTGCTCGCATTGTGGATCGATCTGGTCGGTCGATGCGTGGCTGGCGGGGCGTCGCCAGTGGAACCCGTTGACCGCCCGAAGCCCCCGATTCGCGGCCTGGCCGCGACGTCTGCTGCAGATGCTGGTCGGGCTGGTCTACCTCGGAGCCGCCATCACGAAGATGCACACGCCGGCGTTCTTCAGCGGCGATCAGCTCACGTACTGGATGCTGACCGAGTCCAACTTCGACAATCCGATCGGGGACTACGTTCTGCTGTATCCGGCCCTCATCCTGGTGGTCGCCTACGTGACGATCATCTGGGAGACGCTGTTTCTCTTCGTTGCCTGGCAGGGGACGGCACGGATCCTCATGCTTGGCATCGGACTCGGCTTTCACTTCATGACGTGGGCGACGCTCGGCCTGATCATCTTCCCGCTGGTCTACTGCTCGCTCTATCTGGCGTTCATCAACGAACAGGACGTGCAGTGGGCCGCGGTTCGGCTGCGGCATCTTCGGCAACGCATTCTGCCGGTCCGGCTCAGGTTTGCCCGGAGTGGGACCGATCGGGCGGCCGTTGAGCCGTCCCGGGCCTGGGCGACGTACGGAATCGCTGCCGCGGCACTGGTGCTGGTCGGCATCGAACTGGAGCGTCGGTCGGATCCGTTCGGAGTCGCACGCCCCGAAGGACGCTACCAGCTGGAACCGCTCCCGCCCGAACGCGTGCGGGAGATGATGACCCACGACCGGCCCCTTCGTCCGATCGACAAACTGTTCTCGTTCGATGTCGGAACCACCGCCTTTGGTGGCGTCCTGGTTGACCGGCGTCGCGAGTTCGACCACGGAGAGCGGGCGATCGTCCAGTGCAGCGTCCAGCATCCGCACGAAGACATGTGGGTCGGCATCGATCTGGTTGACGCTGACGGGCACATCGTGCACCAGGGCGGGCAGGTTCTTCCCCGGGAAACCCTGCGGACGAGTATCTTCTACGACTTCTCGGACGCGCTCGCTGACGGCGAGTACTGGTTCGTGCTGCGGCTTGATGGCCGTGAAGTGTCACGCCGGCAGATCTTTGTCGGTGAGGACGGCAAACCGGCCGGCGCGACCACCGACCCGGCGTTCGCACTTCGCTGAAGCGGTCCGGTGAGTCCGGCTGTAGCGATCGTAGGCTCCGTGCAGATCCGATCACCCGCCGTTGCCGGGTGGACAGCGGTCCGGACGGGCGCGAGAATCGCTCTGTCCGGGGCATGTCGGCCCGACGGGAGCAATGCCGGCACGGACCCTGACACGTCCGCAAGTCGAATCACGTCCGCGAATCGAAACAGTCCTGACGGTCCTGTGGCGCTGTGGGGGACGGGAACAACCGTTGCGGCTGGCGGAATACGTTGTGCGGTCGCATTGTCCGCACGTTCCCGTCACAATTGGGGACAGTTCAAGCACTGTCGCCGTCGAAGATTCGAAGGTGCATGGTGCGGACGCGTGGCGAGTTGTCACGTGGACCGGCGGTCAGGAATGACATCCGTCGGGACGGCGATGAAGCTTCGGCCAGGGAGCGGCCTGTCGATTGCAGAGTTGAGGTCCGCAAGATGGCCTGTTTTCGCCGATTCGGTCTGGTACTGGTGATCCTCTCCGGACTCGCCAGCGTCGCCAACGCGCAGGGAAAGTTGACCGGCGGCGTTCCCCATGAGCGGGAACTGGCACGCCTGGGACTGACCCGCATGTGGTGGGGACAGATCGTCATGGATCCCCGGCGGGACAAGATCGCCCACATGCGGGCCGACGAGTCCATGGTCTACGTCCAGGCCACCTCCGGGATCGTCACCGCCTTCAACGCCGAGACCGGCCGACGGGTGTGGTCGATTCTCCTCGGGCGGCCCGACCAGGAGTTCTATCCGGTCGCCACGAACGACACGACCGTCTTTCTGGCGGGCGGCATGCGGGTCTTCGCCGTCGAGAAGACGACCGGCGTCAAACGCTGGGAACTCGAGCTGCCTCACCACCCCTCCGCGGCTCCGGAAGTCGACGAGGAATTCATCTATATCGGGATGGTGGACGGCAGTGTCTTCGCCTACGACCTTCGCCGCGTCGAAGAACTGTACCGCGAGAACATGCTGCCCGAATGGAGCCACGTCGCCCTGCATTGGCGCTACAAGACGCCGATGGAAGTGACCTCGCCGCCAGTGTCGACCGGCCGGCTGGTCGCCTTCACGAGCCTCAACGGGACCGTCTACGGCATCGAGAAGGAGCAGAGCAAGCTCGTGTTCCAGTTCGAGACCGACGGGGAAATCCGTCTGCCGATGGCGCACGACAACGACTCGCTCTACGTTGCGACCGACGACCAGCGGCTGTTCTGCCTGAACCAGTTGACCGGACGGACGCGATGGGCGTTTGCGTCGGGCGTGCCGATGTACTCCTCTCCCAAGGTCATCGGACCGCATGTGTTCATCGCGCCGTTTGGTGGCGGCCTCTACTGCCTGAGCCGGACCAGTGGCCTGATGCAGTGGCCGCGGGCGCAGCAACTGGCGACCGAGTTCGTCGCAGCCTCCCCGGAACGGGTGTACGCCGGTGACGACCTGGGCAATCTGCTGGTCCTCTCCCGGCAGACCGGACAGGTCACAGGTGTCCTCCAGAGCCGGAATCTGTCGATCCGCCTCAGCAATGAGCGAACGGACCGGATCTTCCTGGCCTCGCCGAGCGGCCTGGTCGTGGCCCTGCGGGAACGGGGACGCAGCTTTCCCCAGTATCACATGTTCCCCGAACGGCGGCCGATCCTTCCGGAATTCGCTCCTGATCCGCCGGCCGCTGCCGCCGACGACACCACCATCGATCCGTAGGCGGGCAATCTCGGGACGCCGCGACGGTCGGCTGTCGGAATGGGACGGTCGGCTGTCGGATTGGGACGGTCGGCTGTCGGAATGGACGGGCCGTCGCCGTCGAGTTGCCGGTGCGGATCAGAATGCGTAGGCGGTGTTCCCGGGATCGAAGTCGGCATCTGAGAGACCGACATTCGTCCGCACGTTGGTGTACGTGTATTCCTCGAGCAGCCGCGGCCTGGTGTGCCCCTCGCCGGGCCATCCGAAGTTCTCAAACCGGACCGGCAGGTTCGTGGTCCGGTCGATGTAGAGCCGGCATTTCTGATACGGGAAGTGCTCGCGCTGGACCGGGTGGCTCCACTCGATGACCTTGCAGCGGGTCTCGCCCAGCTTCGCGTTGGGATAGAAGCGGACGTCGGTTTCGCCGTAGCGGGCTTCCTTCTCCCAGGCTTCAATGAGCATGTTGACCAGGCGACGCATGCCGATCTGGGTGATCGGATAGCGGTTTTCCTCCATTGCCATCGCGCCGTCGGGATCGAGCGAGATCGTTCCGACCAGCGACGTCAGGCCCTCCCCTTCGTGGACCTGGAGCCTGTTGCCGTTCCGGCCATGAACGTACAGGACTTCACGGCCGGGATGGTCGGTCAGGTACTTGAGGTAGACGCTGAACGGCTTGTGCCGCACCTTCATCTGCATCGACTGGTGGATCAGCCGTGTACCGATCCGCTCTCGTTTGGTGAAGGTCGCCTCGTAGTCGTTGACCGCTTCGAGCGATCTGGCGACGGAGCGGACAATGCGCAGGGCCGCAACGGTCGGATCGTTGCTGTCCGGTTGCCGGGCCGCAGCAGAGTCAGTTGCCTCGCGCGATGCCGTGGCAACACGCTTGACCGGTTTGTCGGCCGCAGCGAGCGGTCCGGTCATCGCAAACGTCGCGGACACGGTGACGGCCGTCAGGATGGCGGTCACGCTTCCGGATCGGGCGAAGAGCAGCATGAGACTCGTCTTCTTTCTCGCGGACGTCTCGGACTTCGGAGCGAATCGGGCTTCGGGGCGAAGTCTGTCAGCGAATCGAAAGTGGGGGTCTGGAGGGAGACGATCTGCGACCGGCCGGTTCCCACGGCCGATCTGCCTTCAGCATGGCAAACCGGTCGTGAGGGGGCCAGCCGCGTCTCGTTTCGCTCGTTGTGTCCGGGAGTCAGCTGATCCTCATCGGAGGGACTACGGACTCCGGAGCTTCCGGATATCGTCCTCCAGGCCGTCGACCTTGGAGAGCGTCACACCCGAGAGCACCACACCGGTGACTCCCAGCAGCAGTGACGTCGTGTTCACCGGATCAAGATAACCGATTTGTGCACGCATGACCGCCTCGTTGCTAACGAGGACGGCTGCGGGCCGTGCGGCCGGCGGTGCGGTCCCTTCCGACCACGCCCGGACCGGGAACGAACCCCGCGGCGTCTGGACGACATAGGCGCCGCCACGCACGTTGCGGAATTCAAACCGGCCCTGATCGTCGGCCACCGTCTCGGCGACCATCTTCTCGTTGCGAACGAGTTTCACAACGGCTTCGCCGATCTGGTGTCCCTGGCCGTCGACCAGCTGACCGTGAAAAACGCCACCGGACGCGAGTGCCACGTCCATGATGCCGCGGGCTGCAGTGGCCTGTCCACTCTCTTTTTCCGGTGGAGCGGCGATCAGGCCGGCCGGCGACAACATGCCGGCGCAGGCGACGAAGGCAAGCGCCTTCGCAAGGGAATGGGCTGGGTGCATGGGAGACTCCTCCTTGAATCTGGGTAACAGGCGGGATGGCCGCACGAATGATCGCCCTGAATGCGGGTGACGATCACCTGCACGACCTGAGGTGTCGAATCAGTTTCTGGTCGGCGTCGGGAACGCGCTGATACAGGCGTTCGCTGAAGGGAGTAATGACGCGCCCGGAGTGGATGTCGTCGAGGTAGTCGCTGAGAACCTGTCGCACTTCGGCCGGACCGTGGAGCAGAAAATGGACCCACGCCCAGCTGTCGCGATAGTCGTCCGAATCCATCTCCGATACGGACTGACGCGCCTCCAGCTGTCTCAGGTTCGGTTTCCAGCCGAAAAACATCGACCGCTTGAGACTCGCCAGGTAACGGCCCCGACTGGCACGTTCGCCGCGGGGGATCTCGAAGTACTCGGCAAGTCCCTCGTCCATCCACAGCGGCACGAACGGAAGCGTCGAGTGCAGCAGAGCATGGGTGCACTCGTGGCGGAAGTCTGTTTCGTAGCCCCAGCGCTTGTAGACGTAGACACGCCCGACGTCCGGCCCCTTGACGAACAGCGCCGGTCGCGAAGCCCCCTCGGGAATCCGCTGACTGACGAACCGCTGGTAGCTCCACTTGTTGCGGAACAGGCTCACTTCAACCTTGCCGTTGCCCGGCGGCAACCGCAACGTCTGTTCGAGGTCGTCCTGCAGCAGTGCGATCTCCGACGTCAGCGACTGCCGTTCCGCTTCGTTCATCGTGAATTCGGATCGGAAGGTGAACAGACCGGCCGAGAACTGCTCGGCCCATTGTGCGGCAGCGGTGAGCGGACCGAGACTCAGAACCAGGACGGCAGCGACGACGGCGCATGGCAGCAACCGGGGACGCGGCCTGTCGTCTGGTTCAGTTGTGGTCCGTCTTGACGCCGGCACATTGTGCTCCCGATCGTGGAAAGTCGGCGGAGTATACGGACGCTTGGAATCGGGTCAATATGGCTTGAACGGGCCGGTCCCCTCACGCCGTGCCGAACGGGCCGGGGCACCGTCGAGGTTGTGAGCGGACTTTGTTGATGTGACGTAAGTGGTGATCTGACGACACGATCCGGTTTGACCTGGAAGAAAGTGGGTCTTGTAGCGTTTAGGAACATGGGATACGATTGGGAAAATTCCGGTGGTATGCAGCCGTGGTGTTTCTGCGACCGCGGTTTCTTCTTGCAGAGTTCACCTCCACGCAGGCAATGCACATGTCACGTTCGCGATTGCTCCCCTCGGCACGGATGTTGAGTCTTGGTCTGGCGATGCTGGCGGCGACCACGATCTTCGCCCAGCAGCTTGCCACTCAGGCTGCCGATTCTGAAACGGCCAAGCTGATCACGGAAATGATCCCGCGATATCACCTCAGTCGTCAGCGGGTGGATGACCGGATCGCGGCCAAGCTGCTTCCCACCTTCATCAAGGATCTCGATCCGCAGAAGCAGTACTTCCTCCAGGCAGATATCGACGAGTTCGAGAAGGCCCGTGATTCGCTCGATGATTCGCTGCGGTCGGGCAACATCGACTTCGCTTTTCAGGTGTTCGATGTCTACAGCGACCGGCTGCATCGTCAGCTCGAAGTCGCCCACAAGTACATCGATGCCGACCACGATTTTACGGTCGACGAAGAGATCACCATTTCCGGTGACGATCTGGGCTGGGCGGCGTCCGAGCAGGAGCTGGACGATCGGTGGCGGAAGCGGATCAAGTATCAGCTTCTCGATCTCAAGCTCGACGGGACGGAACTCGATGAGGCCCGCGAACAGCTCCACAAGCGCTATCGCAACGTGAAGCTGAACATGGAACAGATGAACGAGCAGGACAAGCTCGAAATCTATCTGACCGCCCTGACCCGCTGCTTCGACCCCCATTCCAGCTACATGTCGCCACAGACCTGGCAGGACTTCGAGATCCAGCTGCGGCTCAGTCTGGACGGAATCGGAGCCGCCCTCCGCGCCGACGACGGCTACACGATTGTCGCCCAGATCGTCCCGGGTGGTGCCGCCGACAAGGACGGACGCCTGAAGGTCGGCGACAAGATCATCGGCGTCGGCCAGGAAGAAGGCGAGATCGAAGACATCTTCGAAATGAAGCTGAGCGACGTCGTTCGCAAGATCCGCGGCAAGCGGGGAACCATCGTGCGGCTGCGGGTGAAACCGGCCGACGGCGGCGAATCGGTTGTCTACGACCTGACGCGTCAGAAGATCGAACTGAAGGAATCGGAAGTCAAAGGCGAGATCCTCGATACCGCCGACCGTCTCGGTCGTAAGGGCCGCGTCGGTATCATCCAGATTCCCTCCTTCTACCGTGACTTCGCCGGTGCCCAGTCGGGCATCCGTAACTTCAAGAGTGCCGCAGCCGACGTCGCCGCCGTGCTCGATTCGTTCGCCCAGCAGGGTGGAGTCGACGCCGTTGTGATCGATCTGCGGAACAATGGCGGTGGTGCACTCAGCGAGGCGATCGAGATTTCCGGCCTGTTCATCGATCAGGGCCCCGTTGTCCAGGTGAAGGAGCCGAGCGGTCGCGTTCAGGCTCTCGAAGACGACGATCCGGGTGTGCTGTACTCCGGTCCGCTGGTCGTGGTCTGCAATCGTTCGTCCGCGTCCGCCTCCGAGATTTTCGCCGGCGTGATCAAGGACTATCGTCGCGGCATCGTCGTGGGTGACACGACAACCCACGGCAAGGGAACCGTCCAGAACCTGATGGATGTGGCCCCGAACCAGATGTTCCGCATCCTGCAGCGGACGCAGCGGGGCAAGCTGAAGCTGACCATTCAGCAGTTCTACCGCGTCAACGGCCACAGCACGCAGAACCACGGTGTGCCCTCGGACATCGTTCTTCCGTCGCTGATCGACCACTGGGATCTGGGCGAAGCGTTTCTCGACAACGCTCTTCCGTTCGACCGCATCCGTCCTGCCGTCTACTCGCCGGGACGCTTTGTCAGCGAGGAACTGATTGCCAGCCTGCAGCAGCAGAGCGAGCAGCGGATTCGCAACGACGAAGAGTTCCAGAAGATCGAGAAGGCGATTCGTCGCTACCTCGATCGCAAGAGCCGCAAGACCGTCTCTCTCCGCGAGGAAACAATGAAGGCGGAACGGGACGCGGACGAGGAACTCGTCGGCAGCACGGACGAACTCGAGGTCGAGGAAGGTGCCGAACCGGACGCGGACGAGGCGGAAAAGAAGGACGAGATCTTCCCCGACACCTACTACAACGACGAAGTGCTCAATATCACGCTCGACTACGTCGGGGCGCTTCAGGGAGCGGTCACCGTCAAACGCTGACTGTCACGTTGTGCCGGCATTTGTGTCGGCATGACCAGCCTTGGCATGCGTGAATTCGTCGTCATGGCAGCCAATGTGAGCCGCCCCGCCATTCTCCGGCAGGGCGGCTCATTTTTTTGCGGCGGGCATGACGTGTCGCTGCGATCTGCGAACGGGGCGCGAGTCCCGTGCCTCCCGTGAAAACGAAGGCGGGTGGCACGCCCGGAATGGAGCTCAGCGAAGTGACGGACGTGGTCCACAAGGCGTGAGGTTTCAGGAGAACGGCATGGCCACTCCGCTGCGAGGCCATGGCACCCCCGCTCCCGCTTTCATCCTCCAGGTCGTCGCCCCGGCGAATGGCGGCTCTTGCGATTACGGGGTGGCTTTGCCGGGAGGCATGTGTGGCCATCGCCGTTCGCACTGCTGGACAGGAACGCGAAGGCAGCCGCAGCCAGCCTCGAATGGCGGCTGCTGGAGAGAATCACCGGAGCTGGACCGTCACCGGAGCTGGACCGTCACCGGGGCGTCTGGCGCGTGGAGGCAGTCCGCTGATGCGAATGCGACGGTGATCCGCCGGGAGAGCGAAGGTCAGAACCTGGCAGCGACCGGTACGGAATCCGGGAACCCGCCACAGGAAGAGCCGGTCTGCCGCCCGGTGTCCCCCCTGCTCTGTCCAGTCCGTCCGGAGGGGACTACCACTTGCGAAGCACGACGACGTAGAAGACGCCAATCATCAGCCCGAAGAATCCGACCTTGGCCCACATCGGCATGGTCGAGAAGTTGAAGCCCTGCTGTCCGGCAGCTGCGGGCGTCGTCGCCCCTGCCGGAGGCTGTGCCGGTGCGCGTCCTCCTGCCACCTGACCACCCGCCGGGTTGCCGCTGGCTGCCGGCGCGTCACGCATGACCCCCTCAAAACCGGTTGCCCGCTCTGGTTCGGCGGAGGAACTGGATTCGCCTGAAGATGTCGAGGCAGCCGCGTCGGCGACCTGCATTCGGGGTTCAGCCCGACCGGCCATCGGTTGCAGGTCACGGGGCGGACCGAATCCACCGTCATCGATTCCGCCGAACCCGCCGGGGTTCGCGAATCCACCGGAATCGCCACCGTCGTCACCCGCCGGTCGTGGGGGCAGTGAACCACGCAGCGCGAAGGAAGGAGGGCGATTGGGGAACGGTCCGGACCGGGTGATCGTGATGCTGCCGTCAGCGTTCTCGACCGTATCGGCCCCGACCGTCGCGAATCCGACGCGGGACGCCCGCTTGAGCAGGTCGTCGTAGGTGTCCTGGCTCGGGATGAACTGCAGTTCGCCGTCGAGCGTCCGGAGCGTCCGGACGGTCGACATCTCGATCTCGATCTCCTTCCCCTTCGCGTTGCGAATCACAACCTGCGACGGGCTGATCTTCACGAGACTACCGCGGGCGACGACGCCGCTCGTCTGCCGGATCGTTGCCGGTACGGATGACGAGAACGTGATCACCTGGTTCGATTGGGCGAACGTCGCGACTGGGAGCAGGAACAGGACTGCCAGAAGGACAACGGCCCGAACACCGTAACCCACCATCGGAGAACCTCATACGGAAGTTGGACGCACGGTCGGGGGAGGATCCCGGAGATGCATCAGATCGCAGCAAATCTGACGGATCCCTCGATGTGGATCATATCAGAATACCTCAGTCCGCTCTTCAATCGACGTTCAAAACTCTCCGGTGGTTCAATAAAAAACGAACGAGGGGAAGAATCCCTGTCGGTGAATTCTGTCGCAGGCCAGATTCTGTCGCAGATCGGGAGACGGCAGCGACCGGAAATCCCGTATCGGCGCGCAACGCTCCGTGCGAGCCGGAGTCTCGACCGTTGTGAGACACTACGGTCACCGCCCGTGGATCGTTGGCGCGACGCCGATCCCTGCAGTCGGATCAACGAAAACGGACGAGCCCGAAGGCCGCCGGAATCGGCTCCGATGCCGCCGGATGCTGCCAGCTCTCGATGCCCCGGGCCGGGATGATCCGCGTCAGTCCGATCGCCCAGGTGGTGCGGGCGTCGGGCGGAGTCGGCACCAGCGTCTCGAGCGGAATGGCCGCTTCGATGCGCCACTCGTCGTGTGAACCGTCGGCGGCGACGAACCACTGCGGGTTCCAGGCTTCGTCTTCCCAGCAGGCTTCCCGCGTCTGCCCGCGCTGATCGACGTCAAAGCGATAATACGTTGCGTAGTCCCGGTCGACGTCAATCTGCAGGCTCAGGCGATCCAGACCGGTCTGGTTTGCATCGTGGCTGCGTCCTGCCAGATCGGGGGGATCGACGGGCAGGCCGTCGACGCGCGGGCAACGGGCTGCCAGGTACAGGTACCTGCTGTCGTAGCTGATCATGACGGTCGCTTCCGCGCCGGTCGCCGTTCCTCCCTCCTGAGCAATCCGGTCCGCGCCGACGAAGGTTTCGTCGTCGGTGCGCGCCTCGGGTGCGGGGGTGAGTCGGATCGCGCTGGCCGACTGCCAGCAGGCATCGTCGAGCTGCCCATCCAGAACGGGAGGCGTGCTGCACCGCAGGCACTGCAGGACCGGTTTCGGGGAGACCGCCTGCGGGCCCACGAGCCAGATCTCACCCTGAGCCGCCTTCATCCAGTCGCTCTCGCCGGGGGCCATGGCGAACGTGCGATACACCGCGTCGGCAAGCTCGTGACGCCCGCGGTGTCGCATCAGTGTGGCATAGGGGAACTGGATCTCGGGCGTTGCCGCGTAAGTCGGTGCGTGTCGCTTCAGGGAGGTGGCGATCCGCTCGGCCTGCTGCTGCCAGCGGTCGACTTCGTGCATCCTCTGGCCCAGCTGGCCGCCGATCTTCAGTTGTCCTCCCGCCGACTCGACCGTGACCGGAGAGCGGTCGTCTTTGGAGCGGTTCAGTGACGGGATGTCGTCGGCTCCAGCGCCGGAGCGGGCCTGCGCAAAGCTCGCCTGCACCAGGTCCCGGTCAATGGTGACACTCGATCGGTCCGCCGACAGGGCCTGCAGCCGCTGCCACCGAACCTCCTGGCTGGTCCACGAGAGGAGGAGCCAGCGCATCGCGTCCAGGGCGACCGGCTGGTCCGGGTAGCGCTGTACGAGTTGGGTGAGGGTGTCTTCGCTGAGCTGCCAGTGACCGGCGCGACGGTGCTGCGCTGCCAGGTCCGCCAGTTGCGAGGCGGCGTCCTGCGGCGTGGCACCTGCCAGGACGTCCTGCAGCTGGGCCAGCATCTGTGCCGCCTTACGGGGATCGTCGAACACCCTCCGGGCGTATTCGTCGAATGTCTTCCGGTACTGGGCCCGGGCGTGCAGACGTTCGATATCCGCGTCAACGAGCGGACGTTGCGGACGCCTCGCCGGCGAATCCATCTTGATCGACAGTCCGCCGAAGAAACTCCGGGCTGTTGCCGCAGCCGGGTCTCCAAGTCCCTGCCAGGCGATGGCGCGGTAGGATTCCCGTCCCGAGAGGGCAGCGGCCTCGGTGCCGATCAGTGTCTCGGCCGGTTCCGCGGCCTGGGCGGTGGTGGTTCCGAGTCGCGGAAGAACCTCTGCCGGATCGATCTCGACCGTTCCCGAACTCCCCGCAGGGAGACGCTCGAAGACCCGCTGAACCTGCCAGGCCTGCAGCCCGAGTTCGGCATGCTGCGGCAGCCGCGTCGGATCGGCCGAGTAGCGGACCGCAAACTCCACCGCCTGACGCAACAGGTCCGTCGCGGCGTCATCCTCGGGAGGAACGTCCACGACGATGACATCCGGCCGCCACGTCCGCACTGCCAGAACCAGGTCGGACAGGTAGGTTTCGCTCAGTGGACGATCGGTCAGTTCGTCGAACGCTGCGAGCAACTGCTGGCGGTTGTGGGCGACATCAGGCTTCTGGATCGGCAGACGCCAGAGCACCTCCGACGTGCTGCAGCCGGCATCGATCAGACCGGTCCGCAGTTGGAGGAACCTGGCGGCCGCATCCGGGCTGGTCACATCCGGCGTGGTGATGACCGCTCCGGTCCGGTAGCCATGCTCACCCGAGTAGCGGACCGGCAACCGTGCCGAGACACGCTGCGGAAACGAATGGATCGCCAGCAACGCCAGACGTCGGTCCTTGCCGCGACGGACCTGCCAGGTCGATCCGCCATCATCCGTCACCAGGATTCGTCCAAGTGCTCCGACGGCAATACCGCTTGTCTCGGAGGTGAAATGGATGTGTTCGATCGGTGCAGGGGAACCGGTCTGCTGCAGTTCCCACGTTGTGCCGCCGTCCGGCGAATGGAGGACGACCGATCCGGGGCGTCCGGCAATCCAGATGTGGCGTCCGTGACTGCTGACGCTGCGAAAGTCGAACGTCTCCCGTACCGCAGCCGGCAAGGGGCCTTCAGGCGGCGACCAGGCGGCTCCGCCATTGCGCGTTGCCAGGACGAGTCCTCCGTCCCCCACCAGCCAGCCGGTTCCGTCAGCGGCCAGCTGGAGTCCGGCAATGCTGCGCAGGCCGAAGCTCCCAAGCTGCCGTGACAGGACGCGCCCCCCACCGACATTGACCAGGCGGCCGCCGGCGCCGCCCACCAGACCGGTTGCGGGATCGACGAATGCGGCGGACTTCCAGGCAGCTCCCGTCGGTCCGGGGACCGCCTGCCATGTCGCCCCGCCGTCCGCGGTTGTCAGAATGCCCGAGGGAATCTCCGGGGTGGGCCGGCCGATTGCGATGCCGGTATCGAGGTCGAAGAAACGGACATCCTGCAGGTACGGGACAGTCCCCTCCGCTCGCAGCTCCCAGGACTGCCCGCCGTCTTCGGTGAACGCCACGACTCCGTGACTGTGGCGGACGTACGGCGTCACGTTGCCGCCGCAGATCCACCCGACGCGGTCCGTCAGGAACGAGATTCCGGTCCAGTGGCATTCGGCCGGCGTGGGGACGAGACTCCAGTTCTGACCGCCGTCGTCGCTCTTCCAGATCGTTCCGTGATCGCCGACCGCCCACGCGATGCGAGAACCGATCCGCTGGGCATCATGCAGCGTCGCATCATCCTGCTCCGGTGCCGGTCGGACCGCGAGCGGAGTCGACAGACGCGTGGCCGTTGCCGGGAGACGCTGTGGCTGGGCGGCAATCGGTCCGGAAGCGACGCCGAGAAAGACCACCTCCATCAGCAGGCAGACGATGGCATATCGAGGCTGTGCGGAGCGGTTGGCCCGCTCCCGTCCATGGAATAGCAGCATGGCGGATCCTTCCGTCGGCGGAGATTGCGTCCGGTCGCAGCGGGCATTCTAGAGGGATCGCGACAGGACGGGGAGACGGAAATGCACCTCCGTCCGTTTGCGCACGTTCCGGACAATCCGCGCATGCGGAAGATCAGGCAAAACAGACAAGGAGAGTCGGGAGTGGCCGCATCGTGATCCGCCCCGAACGCGTTGCCGTCCAGACTTCGAGGACCGTCGCCGATGCAGCACCATCGCAGTGGCCCTGTGGTGACCGGTTCAGTCCGGCGAGTCGCTTCGACTGGATGCGAATCAGGGTGATAACGCTTCGGGGAGTTGCATGAGCGTTGATTGATGCCTTCCGGTGGGCTCTAATAGTCGGGGCGCGGAGATCCGTTTTGCGGCTCCAACCCTCCCTCCTGTGTGCCGTCAGCTTCCTACCTCCGGCAACAACAATGCAAAAATTCGGGCGATTCCTGTTGGCTGCGGGCGTCGTAGCGGCCTCAATCGGACTGTGGCGCTACGTGTACCTGGATTCTCTGGAGCGATCGGACGTCGCTGAAGAGAAAAAGCCGCCGGCTCCACTTGCGGTCGAAGTCGTTCCCGTGCGGGAGCAGTCGATCAACGAGACGATTGAGCTGGTCGGCAGTCTCGATGCAGGAATGCGGGTCGAAATCCGTTCTCGCGTCGACGGCTACATCAAGCAGATCCCGTTCGATGTCGGTGACCGGGTGGAAGTCGGGGAAGACGTTGTCGTTCTCGACGACTCCAGCCAGCAGGAACTGATCAGTCGCGCCGCGGCCAGTCTCCGCGTGGCCGAAGCACAACTTCAGGCGCAACAGACCGAGTTGACGTTTGCTGAACGGAATGCCGAGCGGCAGCGCATGCTCATGCAGTCCGGGGCGGGAACAACCAGCCAGCTCGATGCGGCCGAGTCTGCTGTCCAGATCGCTGCTGCCAAGGTGGAACTCGAGCGGGCCCGTGTGGCGGAAGCTCAGTCCAATCTCGATCAGATGCGTCTGGAGCTGGCCGACCTGCGACTCAACTCCCCCGTTCCGGGTGTCGTCGCGGAGCGGCTGGTCGAAGCAGGCGACCTGGCCAAGCCGGACGTGCCGCTGTTGCAGATCGTCAACCTCGACATGGTCAAGACGGTGGTGCACGTCGTCGAGCGGGACTTCGGCAAGATTCGTGTCGGGCTGCCGGCGGTCATTGCCGTCGACGCCTATCCGGAAGAGACGTTCTACGGTCAGGTGACCCGCATCGCACCGGTCCTCGATCCGGAGACGCGCACCGCTGCAGTCCAGATCGACATCGAGAACGAAGACATGCGGCTCAAGCCGGGGATGCACGCCCGCGTTTCGCTGCAGTTCAGCGAGTCCAGCAGTCGTGGCGTCGTGCCGATCGCGGCCGTGCGCGACGAAGGGTCCCGCCAGGCCGTCTTTGTCGTCACCGGGGATCCGCCTCAGGCAGTTCGCCGGGAGGTACGACTGGGATACACCGACGGCGACCTCGTCGAGGTCATTGATGGCCTGAACGTCGGCGAGGAGGTGGTGACGCTCGGCAGTCGACTGATCGAAGAAGGTCAGACGGTGACCGCACTTCGCGTGGACTGGCCTGGTTCGGCCGATGCAACTCCGGTGTCTGTACCGGAAGAACCGGAATCGAAGGGTGACCCGGCCGTTCGTGCCAGCGGCAGCGCCCTGTAGCGCTTCCACTGTGTGACACGGTCCGATCGGTCGTGTTCCGAATGTGAAAGTCGCTTCGAGTCTCTCCGACCCGTTTTCCGCCTTGCGCGTGCAGTTGAGCTTCCCACCATGTCGCTGACCAGCCTTTCCATTCACCGTCCTGTCACCACGTTGATGGCGAGCATCATTGTCGTCCTCCTGGGGTGGATGGCTCTCTCGGGACTGAGTGTCGATCTGATGCCCGACATTCAGTACCCCACGGTCAGCGTGACGACGCTCTATCCCGGGGCCGGACCGGAGGAGGTCGAAACGCTCATCACCCGGCCGCTCGAACAGACGCTCAGCTCCGTCAGCGGTTTCGACCGGCTCTCCAGCCATACGCTGGAAGGGAGCAGCACGATTCGTGTGCAGTTCCGCTGGGGGACGAATCTGGACACGGCCATTGCCGACATGCGGCAGGCGATCGACAAGGTGCGGGCCAATCTGCCGGATGACATCGATCCCCCCTACATCCGCCGGTACGACGTCAACGATTCCCCCATCATCTACCTCGGGCTCAGCAGCGAACTTTCCCCCATTGAACTGACGCGGCTGGCTGAACGGACGATCGTGCCACGGCTGGAACGCCTTGACGGCGTTGCTCGCGTGGGGCTTCGGGGAGAGGTCCGGCGGGAGATCCAGGTCAACGTCGACCGGGCGAAGCTCGAGTCGATGCAGATGGGCGTGAACGAGGTGGTCTCTGCGCTCGAACTGGGGAACGTCAGTCTGCCGGCCGGTGACTTCGACGAAGGTCACGTGCAGCGACTGATTCGCAGCCGGACCGAGTTTGTGTCTCTGGACGAGATTCGTGACCAGGTCATCCGTCGTCGCGATGACGCCGTCGTTCGCGTGCGAGACGTGGCCGAAGTGGTCGACAGTCACGAAGAGATCACCCAGCTGACCCGCACGAACGGTGAGCCGGGCATCATGGTCTACATCTTCAAGCAGGCCGGCGCCAACACGATTGATGTCAGCGATGCCGTCACCGAAGCGGTTGCCGAGATCAACAAGGATGTCGGCGAAGCACAGATGACCATCCGGCTGGACAAGTCGAAGTTCATCCGTGACTCGATCAGCAACATTCAGCAGTCGGCACTGATCGGCATGGGGCTGGCAATGCTGGTCCTGGTGCTGTTTCTGCGCAGCTTCCGCAGCACGCTCATCATCGGCGTTTCGATGCCGCTCTCCGTTCTGGCCACCTTCGTTCTCATCTACTTTCAGGGATTCACGCTGAACATGGTCTCGTTCGGCGGGATCGCCCTGGGAATCGGGATGCTCGTCGACAACTCGATCGTGGTCCTCGAGAGCATCTTCCGCAAGCGGGACGAAGGTCTCGATCCAAAGCAGGCGGCGCTCCAGGGAACGCGCGAGGTTGCCTCGGCCATCACGGCCAGCACGCTGACGACGCTGATTGTCTTCCTGCCGCTGATCTTCATCACCGGTCTGACCGGCATTCTGCTGCACCAGCTGGCCTTTGTCGTCTGTTTCTCGCTGATCTGCTCGCTGCTGGCGAGTCTGACGCTCACACCGGCGCTGGCGGCTCACTGGCTGACAGGGCATCCGCTGGAAGATTCGAGTGGAATCCTCCGCTGGTGGCATCGTGGGGTCGAACGCTTGCACGCGGCCAGCCATGCCGTCTTCTCGGCTGTCGAGAACGCCTACGGTGCAGTGATCCGCGCGGCCCTACGCTGGCCGGAACTGGCCATCTTCCCGATTCTCGTGCTGCTGGCGATCACGCTCGGACTGCTGCCGCGTGTCGGGACCGAGTTCCTGCCGGCGACCGATGACGGCCGGCTGGGGATCACCGGCACGATGTCGCCCGGGATTCGACTGGAGACACTCGACCGGCAGGCGAAGAAGGTGGAGGAAACGGTCTTCACCCACATCCCCGAAGCGGACAACGTGTCGATCTTCATCGGCGACGATGCCGACGACGGAGACGACTGGAACGAGTGCCGCTTCATCATTCAGCTCCCGCCCCGCGACGAACGGACGGTGACCGCCGAAGACGTCCGCAGCCGCGTCATGAAGGAGATGCCCGCGATTGCCGGCATGAAACTGCGGGCCCGTGTCTACAGCGCGATGCCGCTGTTCCGCATGTTCGGTTCGCAGGAAGGCGATAACGTGGCCGTCCTGATTCGTGGACACGATCGCGCCACCGGGGACGAGATTGCCCGGCAGGTGATCATGGCCATGGAGTCGATTCCCGGACTGGACAGCATCGAGCTGCAGCAGGACGACCGGCGTCCGGAACTCTCCACGTATGTCGATCGTTCGAAGGCGAGCCTGCTCGACATCAACGTACAGGACATCACACAGTCGCTCGAAACGACGATTCGTGGCACGTATGCAACGGTGTTCCGGGAAGACGGCGACGAGTTCAACGTGAACGTGCGGCTGCAGGAGGATGACCGCCGCGGAAAGGCGGACCTGCTTCAGGTGGGGGTGGCGACAGCCGGTGGTCGCATCGTGCCGCTGGGGAACCTCGTCAACTTCCGCACCGACGATGCTCCGCTGGCGATCGACCGGCTGGACCGCCAGCGGGTTCTGGTGGTTACGGCGAATACGGTCGACCGCGATCTGGGCAGTGTCGTTGCGGACCTCGAAACGGCCCTGTCGGGACTGACGGTCCCCAGCGACTTCACGGTCGAGATCGGCGGGGACTGGGAAGAGCAGCAGGAGAGTTTCGCGATGCTGCAGGCCGGCTTCATTCTGGCTGTGCTCATGATGTACATGATCATGGCCTCGCAGTTCGAGTCTCTGCGGGATCCGCTGCTGATTCTCGTCTCGCTGCCGCTGGCCATCTGTGGTGTTGTCGTTGTGTTTGTCTTCTGGGACACGACGCTGAATGTGCAGTCGTTCATCGGTCTGGTCGTTCTGGCCGGCATTGTGGTGAACAATGCCATCGTGCTGGTCGACTATGCGAACCAGTTGCGGCGGGAGGATCCGCAGCGACCGGTCGTCGATGTTGTCGTTCATGCGTCGTGCCGCCGCTTCCGGCCGATCATCATGACGACGCTGACCACGGTGCTTGCCATGCTGCCGGTCGCTCTTGGATGGGGCGAAGGCGGCGAGATGCAGGCACCGATGGCGCGGGTGGTCATTGGCGGACTGGTCAGTGGAACCCTGATGACGCTGATCGCCATTCCGCTGGTTTATCAGTTCTTTGCTGGTGAAACCGACAATTCTGAAGACGAGTCGCCAAAGTCACAGGCAGCCTCCCCTGCGGCTGTCTGAGACGCTCCGGAGTTCTCGCGCGGCGCGGGATTCGCTCGCTGGACCGATGTGCCGCTCATGCAGTCCAGATGTCACGATTCAGGTCGCGCGCCGGCGTCCGTTCGGCGAGAATGCCTGTTTTCTCGCGGATTTAAGCAAACTGTTCAGAACAGCTGGCTGCGATGGTCGAATCGCCCAGTCGGATCGGGGAGGGGTTGCATCGTCGACCTGAATCACTAGGGTAGCTGGAGACCTGTCTTCCACTTCTCCATGTCCGTGCTAAGGAGCACACGAAAGGATTTTGTGATGACGACTCTGGCATCCGACCGTATCTGGCGGAAGCGGCTCGATGAGATCGACACGATCGTAGAAGATATCCGCTTCCCGGACGTTGACGACGCCAATTCGAAGATCGATCAGGACGAGGAGTGGTGCGAAGTTGTCGTTGACGGAGAACGACGCCGCATCCGGTTTCACGACTACTCGGAAGTCTTCAAGATCCCCGGGCTCTATGAACTTCTATTCTACGAGCGGCTGCAGTGCTGCTCTCCCAGTTGCGTTGCCAAACTGCTGACCGATGTGGCGCGTGACTTCGACGACAGCATCGAGGAATTCCGGGTGCTCGACGTCGGTGCCGGCAACGGCATGGTGGGAGACGAGCTCGCCCATCTGGGCGTCGAGCAGGTCTTTGGCGTCGATATCACTCCCTCGGCCCGCAAGGCGACCGAGCGGGATCGCCCCACCGTCTACGACGGTTACCTGGTCACCGATCTGACGAATCTCCCCGAATCGCACGAGGAGACGCTCCGCAAGCAGGACTTCAACTGCCTGACGACGGTCGCGGCGCTGGGGTACGGCGACATCCCTGCCGCGGCATTCCTGAAGGCTCTCGACCTGGTTCGCGTGCCCGGCTGGCTCGCCTTCAATATCAAGGAAGACTTCCTCCGTGAGGAAGATTCCTCCGGCTTCTCGAAGCTGATCCGTCAGCTCAGCCGCGAAGAGCTCATCCAGGTGCAGTGCTATCGTCGCTACCAGCACCGTGTCTCGATGACCGGTGAACCGCTGTACTACGTTGCCATGATCGCCCAGAAGCTCGACGAAGTTCCTGGCGAGCTGATCGAGTACTGGCAGCAGTAGACCCGGACGGCAGGCGTTCCGGTTGCAGACGGCATGCTGTGCGTCTGCTGACTCCCCACAGACTGGCGTCCGGCGTGGTTTTCGATCGCGCCGGACGTTCTGCGTTTGGCCCCGCGCCGACCCACAAGGTATAGTGACTCGTTCATGGATGATCTGCCACGCCTGCACTCGCGACATGGCCGGGACTGATGGAACCTGAAGAACACCTTTTCGCAACGGATCGCGCGCAGCTCAGACGGTGGCTGCCGTGGTTGCACCTCTTTCGCGGCTTCGGAATCGCTCTGGATATCCGCAAGCTGCTGGTCTGCCTGTGTGGACTGGCGCTGTTTGCGGGCGGAAACAGCCTGCTGGACGGCTTTGCGGACGAACCCGCCGTCTCCGGTGTCGAAGCGCGGTTCAGCATGATGCCGCAACTCCCGGCCTCGCTCGCCGACTGGAAACAGTCTGTCAGCCAGGCCGAGGCTGTCCTTCTCGAGCCGCTGCGAACTCTCTTCGGTCCGCTGCTCACGTTGCTGGGTTATGCCGGAGCGGAGACCTCGCGTGGCATCGCGGCAGCCCGGCTGGTCTGGGGACTGCTCGTGTGGTCGTTCGTCGGCGCCGCCGTTATCCGGATGGCGCGGCACGACGTGGCCCGCGGGGAACGGGGTAACCTGGCCGGGGCGGTCCGCTTCGCACGCAGGCACACGGTCTCACTGCTGGCGGCCCCACTGCTGCCGGCGCTGACGGTCGCGTTTCTGCTCGTCCTGATGACGCTTGTTGGCCTTGTGGGGCGGATCCCCGGCGTCGGCACGATGATCGTGGGGGCCATCTGGTTCGTCCCGCTGCTTGTCGCCGCTGCCCAGGTTCTGGTGGTCGTCGGCCTGATCATCGGCTGGCCGCTGATGATTGCGACCGTCAGTGTCGAAGACGCCGATGCGTTCGAAGGCTTCAGCCGTGCATTCAGCTATGTCTTCAGCCGACCGTTCTACCTGTTGTGGCTGTTGGGAGTCTCGGCGATCTACGGCGTGATGGTGATGACCGTCGCGGGGCTGATGTTCACGGCGATGAGCGAAGTGGCGCGTCTGAGCGTCTCGACGGGTCTTGGCGATCAGGCGACCGCTGCCCTCATGGATCCGCGGTCGGGGCTCCCCGGTGCCCGCATGCTGGGAGCCTGGACGGCCGGTCTGGGCCTGCTGCTCTCCGCGCTGGCGATCAGCTACATCTGGTCGCAAGTGGCGATGGTCTATTCGCTGCTGCGGCTGAGTGTCGATCAGGTCCCGCTGGACGATCTGGTCGAGGAGCCGGCAACGGGCGTGACTTCGGACCTGCCCCTGGTGGGCGTCGCAGCGTCCGAGGCGCGCGAGCGGCAGTTGCGTCAGACCGAAAGTACCGACAGCTCAGAAGAGCCTCCGGTGGTCAACGCCTGAGCGGCTACCAGCGGAACAGGCTCGTGCCCCAGGTGAGGCCGGCACCGAATCCGCACAGCAGCAGCGTGTCGCCGCGGTTGATGCGACCGGCACGAAACGCTTCGTCCATGGCGATCGGGATCGATCCGCCGGACGTGTTGCCGTACTTCTGAAGGTTGTTGAACACCTTCTCGGGCGGAATGCCAAGCTGTTCCGTGGCGGCACCGATGATGCGGATGTTCGCCTGGTGGAACAGGAACAGCGACACGTCGTGCACGGACATGCCGGCCTTGTCGAGCATCAGCTCGGTCGTGTCGGTCAGCAGTCGCACGGCCCACTTGAAGACGCTGCGGCCGTCCATCTTGAGGTAGTGGGCGCCCGATTCGAGACTTTCGTGGGTCATCGGATCCCGGGTACCACCGGCGGGCCGATCGAGCAGTCCGCCGCCGCTTCCGTCCGATCCCATCTGGTAGCAGAGGAAGCCCTGGTGGGGTTCGCCGCGGGTGAGGACTACGGCACCCGCCCCATCGCCGAAGAGCGGATAGGTCCGCTGGTCGTTGGGGTTGATGATGCGGCTCATGCAGTCCGCACCGACGACCAGTGCCGTCTTCGCGTTGCCGGTCGCGACAAACTGCGATGCGGAAATCATCGCGTATTTGAAGCCGGCGCAGGCGGCTGCTGCGTCGAAGGCAGGACAGTCCAACCCCAGCTGGTCCTGCACCAGGCAGGCCGTGGAGGGACAGTGATAATCGGGCGTAAAGGTCGCCACGACGAGCAGATCAATATCCTGCGGATCGATTCGTCCGGCGCGAATCGCCTTGCGGGCGGCTTCGACGCACATGTCGCTGGTGGCCATCTCAGGCGGGGCGTGCCGCCGCTCGAGAATGCCCGTCCGCTGTTCAATCCAGTTGGAATCGAAGCCGAACTGTGCGTTGAGGTCCTGATTCGTGACGACCTGTTCAGGCACGAACGAACCGCAGGAGACGACCTGCACACCGAGGAGCGAGCAAGTGCGGCGTGTAAACAACGTTCTGCTCGTCTGGTTTGCAGATGGCTCCGGCTGGCGGGGAAGCTCGAAAGTTGTCGCCAATCGGACTCTCCCATTTGCCGGTACGCGAATGTGATGCCGACGCATCTCCTTCGTTGATTGAGTGTCGGAAGTATAGGTTCTCTCCGGCGATGCGCATAGCCGAAACAAACATCCACGAGGGACCGGTTGTGGAACCGGTGCGTTCGATCTGGATACCGCGTTTGGGAAGGGTGGGAGCTGTGAGGATTCTGCGGGGTTGCGTGGTCGTCCGTCTGTCCTGCCGCCCGGTCGGTCCGTCTCTCGCCGGAAGGTGCGTAACGGTTGTGACATCGGTATGATCGGTCCCGGTGTTCTTCCCGTGTTCTCTGGCCCTCCACGGGGGGCCGCCGCGCGCCAGGGGTTGTCAGTCAGCCGCCGGCGACAGAGAATCGGGACGCAATCTCCCGAGCGTTGGATTTTCGGCGACCGGTCCCTTTTCGCGGCACCGGCCTGCAGTCAAGAAGCCCTATGTCATTTGAACCGATGGATCCCGAGCAGCGATTTCGGGCCGCCTGGGAGGCGGTCGAGATCGCCCGGCCGGTGCACTACTCACTGTTCACGTTCGGAGAATCCGATCTTCCGTACTATCTGGTCGAAGCGGCGAGCGATCCGAAGCAGCCGGTGAACGTGGCCCGCGGCGAGGTCAAGGTGGCCCGTCCGAAGATCATTACTCCCGACTCGGTGCAGCCAGAGTTCAGCAACTTCTTCGACGATCCCGACATGGCCGGGATGGTCGATTTTCTGCTGGCCCGCTCTGCGGCGTTCCGCCATCTGAAGTTTGACAATCGGGTCGGCAACTCGGAGATTGTCAGCGACAGTGTCGAGGAGGTGGTGGCCCGGCTGAACAAGCGGCTGGACGCGGAAGAGGAAGATCGGGTGGCGATCCTGACGGCGCCCCACGGACTGGCCGGGATTGCCGTCCTCCGCTATGCCTGCGAACGCGTCCTTCAGAGTGCCCCGGAGAACATCCAGGAACTTCGCGAACGGGGTTTTCTCCCCTGACCTTCGGCGGCCCGGACGGGGCGTCCCGTACCCGCAGTTCCCCCGCCCGCTGCCGAACAGCGACGTCGTGTGTCCGCTCAACCACGTAACTGAAAGACCGTATCCCCATGACGCAACATCAGGTCCTGATCAACGGCCAGTGGCGCGATTCGCTCGGCAACAAGACCTTTCAGGCGGTCAATCCTGCGACGCGGGCAACCGTCGAAGGAACCTACCCGGTCAGCCCGTGGCCGGAAATTGCCGAGGCGCTCGACGCGGCTCATGCGGCGACCGTGGCGATGCGTGGCTGGTCCGGGAAGCGGTTCGCACGGTTTCTGGATGCGTATGCTGATGCGATCGAATCCCGCGCCGACGAGATCGTGGCGATGGCCAACCTCGAAACGGCCCTGCCGGTCGAGCCGCGCCTGAAGAATGGCGAAATGCCGCGAACCGTCAATCAGCTCCGCCAGGCCGCCGAAGCCGCCCGCGACGGAGCCTGGGCGATGGCGACGATCGACACGCAGACCAACATCCGCTCGATCCTCGGGCCGATCGGACCGGTGGCGGTCTTTGGACCGAACAACTTTCCGCTCGCGTTCAACAGCATTGCCGGCGGAGACTTTGCTGCTGCGATCGCGGCGGGCAACCCGGTCATTGCCAAGGGTCACTCCTCGCACCCGGGAACGACGCGGCTGTTTGCCGAGGCGGCTCACGAAGCGGCACAGGCCACCGACATGCCGGCCGGCTTCGTTCAGCTCATCTACCGGACCAGTCACGACGACGGCGCACGCCTCGTCTCGCATCGCTATATCGGAGCGACCGGTTACACGGGAGCCCGGCACTCGGGGCTGGTTCTCAAGGAAGCGGCGGACCGGGCCGGCAAGCCGATCTACCTCGAACTCTCCAGCATCAATCCGGTCTGCATTCTCCCCGGTGCCCTCGAAGAACGGGCCGAGGCGATTGCCGACGAGTTCACCGGCAGCTGCCTGATGGGGACCGGGCAGTTCTGCACCAACCCCGGCATCGTCGTTCTTCTCGAAAGTGAAGCTGCCCGGGCGTTTCTGAAGTCGGTGGCAGAGAAGTTCGAAGCGGCTCCGGTCGGCACCCTGCTCTCCGGTGGTGTCGAGCAGCACTTCCGGGCGGGAATCGTCCACCTCCAGCGGGCCGGCGCCCATATCGTGACCGGCAACCAGCCGGTCGATTCCAGCCGGTTCTGCCACGCCAACACGCTGCTCGAAGTCAGCGGCGACGACTTTGTCGGCAACGCCGTTCCCCTGCAGGAAGAAGCGTTCGGCAATGCCTCGATGTTTGTCTTCGCGAAAGACGAAGAACAGCTCGTGCAGATCGTCGAGTCGTTCGAAGGCAACCTGACCGGCTGCATCTACAGCGAAACGTCCGGCAGCGATGACGCGCTCTACGACAAGGTCGCTCCGGCCCTGCGCGAACGTGTCGGGCGACTCCTCAACGACAAAATGCCGACCGGTGTCGCCGTCTCGCCGGCGATGAATCACGGCGGTCCATTTCCCGCGACGGGACACCCCGGCTTCACCGCCGTCGGCATTCCTGCGGCCGTGCGGCGATTCGGGATGCTGCAGTGCTACGACAACGTCCGGTCCCACCGTCTTCCCCCTGCCCTTCAGGACGCCAATCCGACCGGTACGATGTGGCGGTACGTTGACGGGGCCTGGACCCAGGGAAATGTCGGCAGCTGAGGCCGGCCGCTCCGGCATCCCTGCTGGAACAGCCGTCGTCCCTTGAGCGATCGGTTTCGGGGGCTTCCGTCGTTTCGACCCGGGCCGACCCGCTGACATCGTGCATCAGGCGCATGCTTGCCTCGCGGGGCAAGCATGCCACACTGCTGCCCGGAACCTCATCGCGGAATCGATCATGTCGCAAGTCGTTCGCTTTGGTGTGCTGGGGTGTGGCCGCATCGTGCAACGGGGATTCCTTCCCGGTGTCGCCGCCACGCCTGGCGCGGTGCTGCAGGCGATTGCCAGCCGTCGTCCGGGCGTCGCACAGCAGTGGGCCGAAGAGCATGGCGTCCCGCATGCCTGCGATTCCTACGAAGAGCTGATCGCCGACCCGGACATCGACGCCGTATACGTTCCGGCCACGGGGGATGAGCACGCGCGGTGGACGATCGCCGCGGCACAGGCGGGCAAGCATGTCCTGTGCGAAAAGCCGCTGGCCCGTACTGTTGCCGAAGCCGAGCAGATGATCGCCGCCTGCACCGAGGCCGGCGTGATCCTGCAGGAGGCGTTCATGTGGCGGCAGCATCCTCGTGCGAAGAAGGCGCTCGAACTGCTGCAGGAAGGCGCCATCGGCTCGCTGCGCATCATCCTCGCCAGCTTTTCCTTCGACCTTCCGCGGACGGACTGGCGACTGCGCCCCGAAAAAGGGGGCGGAGCGATGTGGGATCTGGGCTGTTACGGAGTCGATGCCAGTCGCTTCTTCACGCAGGACGAACCGACCGCCATCCACGCGCATGCCCGCTGGTGGGAGACCGGCGTCGATATCACGATGCAGATGGCACTGGCCTTCCCCGGGGACATCGTGGCAAACATCGATTGCAGCTTCGAAGCACCCTTTCGCTGCCACGCGGAACTCGTCGGCGATGCCGGCCGGATCGTTCTGCCAAACGCCTTCCAGCCGGGGGAAGAGAGTCTGATTCTCCTGCAACGTTCGACGGTCCGCGACACTCCGTTCGAGGAAGTCGCCATTCCCTCCGCCAACCAGTATGCCTGTCAGGTCGCCGCGTTCTGCAAATCGATTGCAGCAGGGCATCTGCTCGATCCGGCCGAGGATGGACTGGCCAACATGCGCGTGCTCGAACAGGTTCTGAGCACTGCCCGAGCTAACAGCGTCGGTTGATGCATGGCTCGCAGCGGCTGGTGGCGGTTGGTACAGTGATGCATCGTGCGTCGGGCTCCGGCCCGGCTTCACGGTGAAGTGCTCGCCCGACAGCCTCCCTCCGGTTTCATTCAACTGCCATGAATCTGCGAATCCAGCCTCCGAAGATCGGCCTGCTAGCCCTCCTGCTGCTCACGTTGTTCGTTGTCCGCGGCGCTGTTGCGGGCGATGACGCGGTTGCGGACGATACCGCCAGGGATCGTCCCAACGTCCTGATCATCGCCATCGACGACCTCAATGACTGGGTGGGCTGCCTGGAAGGACATCCGCAGGCGCAGACGCCCCACATGGATCGTCTCGCCGCCCGGGGAACACTGTTCACCAACGCTCACTGTCAGTCGCCGCTCTGCAACCCGTCGCGAACCAGCCTGCTGACCGGTCGCCGGCCGTCGACGACCGGTGTCTATGGCCTGGCTCCCTGGTTCCGGACGGTCGAGGACCTCAGCGACATCGTGACCCTGCCGCAGCACTTCCGGCAGCACGGCTACAAGACACTGACGGCGGGCAAGATCTATCACGGCGGGTATCCGCCCCGTCCGCAGCGGAAGGACGAGTTCGACGTCTGGGGACCGCCCGCCGGGGTTGGTGTCCGGCCGAAGAAGAAGCTGGTCACGACGCCGGCCGGCAATCATCCGCTGGTCGACTGGGGCACGTTCCCGCACCGTGACGAAGATAAGGGAGACTGGAAGGTTGCCAGCTGGGCGGTTGAGCAGCTCGAAGCCCCTCCCGAAGAACCGTTCATGATGGCAGTCGGCTTCTTCCTGCCGCACGTGCCCTGCTACGCGACGCAGAAGTGGTTCGACCTGTATCCGAACGAGTCGCTGCAGCTGCCGCCGATCCTTCGCAACGACCGGGCCGATACGCCCGAGTTCTCCTGGTACATCCACTGGATGCTGCCCGAGCCCCGTCTGAGCTGGCTGGAGGAAGCCAACCAGCTCAAGCCGCTGGTGCGGGCCTATCTGGCGTCGGTCAGCTTTGTCGACAGCCAGGTGGGGCGGGTTCTTGATGCACTGGAGGCGAGCGGCAAGGCGGACAACACGATCGTCGTGCTCTGGTCCGACCATGGCTGGCATCTGGGCGAGAAGGCGATCTCGGGCAAAAACTCGCTGTGGGAAGAATCGACCCGCGTCCCGCTCATCTTTGCCGGGCCGGGCATCGCCGAAGGCGCCATCTGCACCCGTCCTGCCGAACTGCTCGACATCTACCCGACGCTGATCGAGATGACCGGACTTTCCGAGCGTGAGGGCCTCGAAGGTCACAGCCTTGTGCCGCAACTAAAGGATGCAAAGGCCGAGCGGAAGTGGCCGGCGATCACGACGCACAACGTCAACAACCACGGCGTTCGCAGCGAGCACTGGCGGTACATCCGCTATGCGGACGGCACTGAAGAACTGTACGACCTGCGGAACGATCCGAACGAGTGGACGAATCTGGCCGGCGATCCGGAGTACCGCGATGTCATTCGCGAGCACGCCGCCTTCCTGCCGAGTGTCAACCGCCAGCCGGTGCCCGGGAGTGCCCACCGCATCCTTGTCGAGCGGAACGGCAAGTGGATCTGGGAAGGCAAGCCGATCAATCCGGCCGAGAAGTGGGAATAGTCCGACCCGGGACTTCGGACGAGCCGGAGAGCAGACGACCGCACTTCGCCTCTTCCGCCGCGAAGATGATTGCGACTGGAAGCGACTGAATGGATGGTGGATCCCCGTATGACCAGCCGGAGCCCCGCGGCTGGCCACTGGTGCAGGCAACCTTGCGGATCGTTGTGGCGGTTCAGTGCTGGGGCGTGGCGGCAAACTGGTTGAGCGGCGGGGCACACGCGGCGGCATTCGAATTTGCGATGGAACATGGCGGGATGGCCGCTTCGGCGGCGTCCCGTCTGGACAACATCATAGCCGTCGCAATGCTGGCGTGCGGTGTGCTGACGCTGACCCGTCCCTGCTGGCCGGTGCTGCTGCCGGTTGCAGGGTGGATGGTGTCCGAGTCCGTCTTCAAGCTGATCCTCAACGATCAGTGGCTTGAGCCGGCCGAACACGCCGTCCGCTATCTGGCCCCGCTGGCGCTGATTCTCATCGACTTCTGGCCGCCCCGACTCAAGTTCGCTCTGGGCTGGGCCGCGATGGCGCTCTGGATGCTTCGTGCCGGTGCCGCAGCGACATTTGCCGGGCACGGTCTGGTCGCGATCTTCCAGAGCGGGACCGGCGGCCCGTTTGTCGGCCTGATCACGCACTCGGCCGAAAACGTCCTGGGCGTTGCCGTCACGGAGGATCAGGCACGGGTCGCGCTGGCGGTCATCGGTGGCGTCGACATTGGGGTAGCGATGAACATCCTGATCTGCCGCTCACGCGGCGTCGCATTCTGGATGATGTTCTGGGGATTCGCCGCGGCGGCCAGCCGCGTGACCGCCTACGGTCCGGAGCGGTACTACGACATCCTTATCCGGATCGCGAATGGCGGCGTGCCGGCCGTCATCTGGCTGTACTGGATGCGGGCAATCCGGGAGCAGCCGTCGACGCTCATCCCGCGGTAGCGTGCCGCGCTATTGGCCGTGAACCGTTGCCAGCACAACCGTGCGGTCATCGGAGGGAGGAGCGTCGCCGGTCCAGCCCTTCAGCCCACGGACGAGGCTGCCAAGCAGGTCGTCTGCGGTCTTGGCGTAACACTGCTGCAGGACGCCATCCAGTCGGCGAACACCGAACAGCTCGCCATCCGGACTGGTCGCTTCGGTGATTCCGTCGGTGTACAGGATCAGCCGGTCGCCCGGTTCCAGCCGCGTCGTCGCACTGGGGTACTCGACATCCTCCATGAATCCCAGGGGGACCTTGCGGGCGCGATCGAGGACTTCGACGCTGCGCTGGCAGGCCCGGGTCACGCGTGGCGGATTGTGACCGGCGGAGGAGTAGGTCAGTTCCCGCGTGGCCGGATCGTAGACGGCATAGAACGCTGTCACAAACGCTCCCAGGCTGCCGGTGTACCGCTCGGTGAGGTGCTGGTTGACGAAACTGAGCAGCTTGCCCGGCGGATCCTTCTGGCTGGGATACAGATGGGCGATGCTGTGCGTGATCGCCATGACCACTGCGGACGGGGCACCATGGCCGCTCACGTCGGCGATCAGCAGTCCCCATTTGCCGTCGGGCAGCGGAAAGAAGTCGTAGTAGTCGCCGCCCGCGTGCCGTGAGGTGCGGTAGTAGGCGGCCAGGTCGAGCCCGGGGATCTCCGGCATCTCGCGTGGCAGGAGTGCCTGCTGGATATCGGCGACGACCTTCAGTTCCCGGTCAATCTGGGAGTAGGCTTCCTGCAGCTGCTGGGAGAGGACGAGGTTGTGCGTGGCCCGGCCGAAGAGGTTGGCCAGCCAGAACTGTTCCGGCAGTCGGTTACGATCGAACGCCGCCGGTTCCTCGCGAGTGAGCACGACCATGTTGAGGGCCTGCCCCTGATCGAGCAGCGGGATGGCGATGAGCGACTGCTGCCCTTCGAGGTAGGGGGCAGCCGGGTCGTCGTCTGCAATGTCGAGCTGGTCAATGATGTGGGGGTGATCCGAGTAGATCAGATCGGCCAGCAGGCCCCCCTTGAGCAGTGGCAGCCGGTCCGGTTCCTGCCAGGGGTTGGGCTTCTCGTCCCATTCGCTGTACCGGGTGATACGGTACCTGGGCTCGCTCAGGCCCCTGCGGCTGATCGAGATGCGGCGGTTTGTGGGGAACATCGCCGCCATCCGGCGCGAGTACGCCTCGACCATTGCCTGCGGGTCCGTCTGCATGCTCATCTCGCGCATCGTGGCGTAGATGGCGTCGAGACGTTCCTGCCAGTCGCCAGTCTCCAGTGATCGGGCCAGTCCAGACTGCAATTGTGTCGACATCGGCGTCCCCTGTGTGCACCGGCCCGGCCGGAAGATGGCACGCGAACCGTCTCCTCAAGTGTGACAGCCGGGCTCGTCAATGCAAGGGACACACCAGGCGGCAGCGGGGAACCGTTTCAACGGACGCGTATCGGCCCGGGCGCAAAAAAAAACGCCCGGCCGCGACGAACGCGACCGGACGGTACTGTGATCTTCAGGAAGCGGGCAGGCCGATCAGGCCATGGCCATCCGCTCGGCCTTTTCCTTGCGGCGGCGTTCGACGACTTCTTCCTGGATGTTTCGCGGGACTTCCTTGTACTTCGCGAATTCCATGCTGAACCCGCCCTTACCCTGCGTCATGGAACGCAGTTCGTTGGCGTAGTCGAACATCGCAGCCAGAGGAACTTCGGCCAGGATGACGGCGGTCCCTTCGCGGCTGGTCGTGTTGGTGATCAGACCACGCTTGCTGGACAGGTGGCCGGTCACCGGACCCTGGTACTCTTCGGGGACTTCCACTTCGAGCTGCATGATCGGCTCGAGCAGGGCCGGGCTCGCCTTCTGAAGGGCATCCCGCATCGCCTGCCAGCCACAGGTCTCGAACGCCTTTTCCGACGAGTCGACGTCGTGGTAGCTGCCGTCCGTCAGCTCGACGCCCACGCGGACCACTTCGCACTCGCAGAGCGGACCCTTTTCGAGTGCCCGCCGGAAACCGGCATCAGCAGCAGGAATGTACTGGGCCGGAATACGACCCTGCGAAATGCTGTTGATGAAGGTGTAGGGCTCTTCGGCATCCTCGTCGAGCAGGAACAGCTTCCCGACGACGTGAGCGTACTGACCCGAACCACCGGTCTGCTTCTTGTGCTTGTAGTTGAACTCGATCGGCTTGGTCGGGCATTCCTTGTAGGCCACCCGCGGTTCACCGACCATCACTTCGCAGCGGTACTCGCGGCGAATACGTTCGATGTACACTTCGAGGTGCAGCTGACCCATGCCGGCAATGATCGTCTCGCCCGTTTCCTGGTCGGTGCTGACCTGGAACGTCGGGTCTTCGCGACGGAACCGTTCGAGAGCCTTGCCGAGACGGTCGGCACTGTCGCGAGCCAGCGGCTCGACCGACAGGCGGATGACCGGTTCCGGCACGTAGATGCTCTCGAGCGAGTAATTTGCTCCACCACCGCAGAACGTGTCACCCGATGCACAGTCGACACCGACAACCGCGATGATGTCGCCGGCTTCGCCGACATCGATATCCTCGCGGTCGTTGGCGTGCATACGGAGCAGGCGGCCGAAACGCACCTTCTTGCCCGTACGCGTGTTGATGTAACTCTCGCCCTTGACGATCTTCCCCTGGTAAATGCGGAAGTACGTCAGCTGGCCGAACTGCTCGACGACCGTCTTGAAGGCCATCGACACGAGCGGTTCGTCCGACGAGTGGCTCAGCGGAACCCGCTTCGACTCGTTCTCGGCCAGTTCGCCGGCCTTGTGGGCCTTGTCCGTGGCGTCGATGTCGATCGCCTGGACTTCGCGATCCAGCGGGCTGGGCAGGTAACGCGTGACGGCATCCAGCAGCGGCTGCACGCCCTTGTCCTTGAAGGCCGAACCCATCAGCACAGGCGTGATTTCGCGGGCGAGCGTCGCTTCGCGAATCAGCGTGTGCAGCTGCTCTTCGGAGAACTCCTGCTCTTCCAGCAGAGCCATCATCAGCTCGTCGCTGAACATCGACAGCGTTTCGAGCATCTCGCCGCGGGCCGCGTCAGCCGCGTCCTTGTACTCGGCGGGAATCTCGTCTTCCCGAACGGTTTCGCCACGGCTGCCATCGAAGTACAGGGCCTTCATCTTGACCAGGTCGATGACGCCGTTGAGGTCCGCACCGACACCGATCGGCAGCTGCAGGGCAACCGGCGTGATGCCGAGCTTGTCCCGCATCTGCTGGATAACGCTGTTGGGATCGGCACCGTTGCGATCGAGCTTGTTGATGAAGGCGATACGCGGAATGTGGTACCGCTTCATCTGCCGGTCGACGGTCAGCGACTGACTCTGCACACCACCGACCGAGCAGAGGACCAGGATCGCCCCGTCGAGCACGCGAAGGCTACGTTCCACTTCGACGGTGAAGTCGACGTGGCCGGGCGTGTCGATGACGTTGACGGTGTAGTCGTGCCAGCGGACCTGCGTGGCGGCGGAGGCGATGGTAATGCCGCGCTCGCGCTCGAGGTCCATGAAGTCCATGGTGGCCCCGTCACCCTCACCCCGCACCTCGTTCACCTTGTGGATGCGACCCGAGTAGAACAGGATCCGCTCCGTCAGCGTGGTCTTGCCGGAATCGATGTGAGCGGAGATGCCGATGTTACGCAGTTTGGTGAGGTCCATGGCAGGTGTCGATTTGCCGAAGGAAGAGGAAAGACGCCGTCTCGGTCACCAGGATTTCCGGACCTGGTTGAAGGTCACCGAGCGACCGACAGAAAGTTCCGTGTACGCATGAAGGCCATCGGAAGGGACAGTCTCTCCGAAGGCCGGCGGTAAAGGATCCCGACAAGGCGAGCGTTGCCTGTCGAGGCATATGACGCACGAAGCTGAAAATCGTTCAGGTCGCCTCACAGCGACGATAAGGGGAGAGCCGCCAAATCATCGCTGTTCAGGCGGACAAGACTCCATCATAACTGAATTCCTTATCGTCAACCGGGCGAACGATTCTGGTTCGGTCGTCCTCGTGCGGCCCAAAATGGGTGATTCGACCGCCCAGCTGGGGCTGTCTGCTGCCGGATACCCTGTGGAGGGCAGGTTCTACGGAAAACTCCCGCAAATCCTCTTGGCTTGTGCAGGATATTACCGCCAGCCGGGAAACAGGGAAAGGGGAAATTTATTTGTTTTGAGTGAAACTGCAAGGAGTTCGGGCCGTTCTGGTCCAGAACTCGCCCTGAATCGAGGGCGGTTTTGAGACCAGGCAGCGTCACCAGGAGAACGCCCGGCAGAACCGTATCTTCATCTGCAACAGGGCGTTAACGGAGGAAATCGTAAACTTTCCCCCGCCGACTTGAGGCGGAAATCGCCGAATCACGTCGCCGTCCGGGCAGGTGCGAAATTCCCTGCCCGGACGGAACGGATGTTCATCGGATGCCTACCCCTCGAGCGAAGCGGTGAAAGCGTCGTACCGCTTCTGGATCGTTTCCTGCTTCGGAGTCGGACCCGGAATCACGTTGACCCGGTAGGTCATCTCGAGCGGCTTGTCTTCGGTCACGTCTGCTTCGAAGAACGCACCAAAACGACCATACGGGCGTTCCGAGTACCGCGACGGCGAGGGCATCTCCGGACTCTCGAAGTACTCGATCGTGTACCGCTTGCCGTTCAGCTCGTACGTCATCGCCAGCCAGCCCAGGTCGACATGCTTGTTCGGCTCCTTGCGATCGTCCACCTGGTAGGGGGCCGGCTGCTGCGGGTGACCTTCCGGACGGACGTACGTGGCGTTGTTGGCTTCGGCGACGTACTGGGCGGCCCGGTACTGGAAGCCGGCGTGCTGACGGTCACCCCGAAGAGTGATGTCACCCCGCTTGCTCACCAGCTTCGTGCTCCAGTCGATCTGCCAGCCGTAGCCCGGCTTCGCGTCGACGGGAAGCTTCTGGACCGTGACAGTCCGGTGCTCTTCGATGACCGGCTTGCCGTCGCTGTCGTTCCAGTTGATGACGGCGGTCATCGTCGCCGAGTCCGCATCGGCCTCGAGCTCTTCAAAGCGGACATGCCGCAGCCGCTCACCTTTCCGGCAGTGCCAGAAGTCTTCGGTCCGGCCTTCGAAGGTCGTCTTGTTCCAGCCGACGTACATGCCGCGGTGGTGCGGGAACTTGCCGCCCGGGCCCTTCGTGATCTGATCGTTGGTGCCCGGACCATAAACGTGGTGGAACACCTTGGCGGTGTCGAAGGCCGCTTCGTCCGACGACTCGTCCACTGTGTAGAAGTACTGCAGGACCGGCTGGTCTCCGTAGTACAGGTCGCACAGTCCCTTCTCGGGATTGTCCTTCCACTCGAACGCGGTGTCCGCGGCAACGGCGGGTGCGGCCAGCAGGGCAGCGCCGGCGATGGCGATCAGCAATTGGGGCAGACGGCAGGTCATGGGCAGATCCGTGGCTGTAAGTGGTTCGAATTCAAGGGAGGGGGCGCGTACCGGCGAGCGGCCGCGCCGGGTGGCATGGCAATCTGGCCCGCCACGAATCATGATTCTACCGCCGCTCCGAACGAATGGAAATCATTCCCCGTCGATCGAGCGAAAGCCCGCATGGCAGGATCGAGATGGTTCCGGAAACCGACATGATGCAGCGGCGAGTCTGTGCCGCCTGCCTGGCCGAAGCGACCGCCCGTAAGCCGGGCAATGTTCACCCGGGGGGGGCGTTCGACGATCTCACGTACGGAGACTTCGTCCGCTCGGCCCATGCGGCGAGTCCCCTACTCGCTGAAGCAGCCGTCGGAACCGTGGGGCGTTCGATCTGTGCCGCGGTCGAGGCGACGCGGTCGGTCGTCACGACGAACACAAACCTGGGGATCTGCCTGCTGCTGGCTCCGATGGTGGCGGCAGCCCGACGTGGGGCGCTGCAGGAAGAGCTTCCGCGCGTACTCGCTGCCACCACTCGCGACGATGCGGCCTGGGTGTATCGGGCGATCCGGGCGGCGGTTCCCGGCGGGCTCGGCAAGGTGGACGATCAGGACGTTGCCGACGAACCGACCGAGACGCTTCTCGAAGTGATGCAGCGGGCCGCTGACCGCGATCGCATTGCCTGGCAGTACGCGAATGAATTCGGCGACATCTTCGAAGTCGCCCTGCCCTGTCTGCAGGCATCGGCGGGGAAGACGATCGAGGTGCGGATCATCGACCTGCATCTGAGGCTGATGAGCGCGCTCCCCGATTCACTCATCGCCCGCAAGTGTGGCGACGCGGTTGCTGCCGAGTCGGCGAAGCGGGCACGGCGGGTGCTCGAAGCGGGGTGGCCGGACAGCAGGGACGCGCAGGTGGAGCTGCAGCGGCTGGATGAGTGGCTGCGGGCGGATGGACACCGCCGCAATCCGGGAACGACGGCCGACCTTGTTGCTGCGTCACTGTTCGCGGCGACGGTCGAGGGCGTTCTCGACGTGGAGTCGCTTTCGATACGGCGCAGAGAGTCCGGTCGGTGAAAAGCAGCGCTGCGAGCGCGGAGCGCTGGAGTGCAGACGGGCAGAGTGTTGTGCTGTGGCTGTTGTGCTCTGAAAGAGAGCACGCCCGGTGAGTAAAGAGAAGTGGCTTCCGTGCCGACGGCCATCCATGGGAACCGAGGTGTGGGGCTCGGTGGAAGGGGTACTGAGTGAGTCGTCTCTTCTCTCTGACATCACCGGGCGTGACTTGGCCTGAGCTGAATGACGCGGCAGGCCGCGTCCGCAATCAATCCTCGGGGGCGGGGGCCGTCCGATGGATTGCGGACCAGTCTGTTCGAGTCGACCGCCATCGTTCGGAGATGTGCAAGGTCCCTAGTCCGTGAGTTCCTTGAACAGCGAGCCGAATTCCGGCATGTCCTGCTTGAGCTGATCCAGCCAGGCTTGCGGGTTCCAGATTTCCACGCAGATCACCGCTCCGACCACAATCACGTCCTGCCCTTTCTCGACGCCGAGAAATTCCCGGAATCCCTCGGGAATGAGCAGTCGCGACCGATTGGCCAGCTTCACGGTGGAGTAACGGGTCGAAAGCAATCGGCCAAGCCGTTGGACGTCCGTCCATTTCTGTTCCATCCGTCCGGCGGAGATCTTCTGGCGAATCAGTGAGACGCCGTCATCAATCCGCTTCTGCCAGTCCGTGGCACGCCAGAGGGACAAACATCCGGCGCGTTCCTTCGCGACGATGGTCTGTCCCTGGTCATCCGTGACCGCCTGAGCAAAGTCCGCCGGCAGGGTCAGACGGTGCCGCTCATCGAGCGTCCGCTTCACCTCGCCAGTGATGAATGTCTCAGGTGCTTCAGGCATCGGATTGCCGGGTTCGGATGGTCAGTCGACCGCTGCGGGCCGGCTGTTCGCATTCGATCCTATTGGGCCTGAAACCCACAATCAACAGCTTTTCAAAGATCTGTCTGGGTCGAATTCCCACAACAGGGAGGAATCTACTCTCGCCGTTTGGAACCGTCAAATCGGATTGGGACGATTTTCCCGGATTTCACGAAAGTCCCGCCCGCCAGCAGCCGAGGGGAATGCGGCGTTTCCCTTCCTGCAGGCTGTTTGGCGCGTGTTCGCCGCAGTCTGGCCCGCACGCCCTGTGGGCACGATTCCCACAATCGGGCACGATTCCCACGCCGTTGCACGGAAGCGCTGCCGGGGCAGACTTGGGCAGCGGACGCTCTGTGCTACAGTCGAGGCATGTGCTCCCGTTCAGCCGATTCTGGCGGCGGACCGGAGCTGTTCTGTACGACGTCTCGATCAAGGGATGACGGGTGATCTGGTCCGCCGGGGGGATCGGCAAAGCGATGACGTCCACATGGGTCCGGTTGAGTGCGCCGGTCATCCTGCTGAGCCTGCTGCTGTTCGTCGTCGCCGCCGGTGCCGGCTGGTGGATCTGGCGCGAAGAGCAGCAGACCACGCAGCTCGTCGAAGAGACGCTCGAGTCCGTCCGCATTGCCAGTGAACTCGAGGATCTCCTCAACGGCCTGCATCGCAGACTCTCGCAGTACATCGTCTCCGGGGAGCAGCGGCACCTGGACAGCGCGCTCGGCATGGAGGACGAAGCCGATCGCTGCCTGGTCCGTGCCGAGCAGCTCGAACTGACGACCGATGGTCGCAACCTGATCTCGCGTGTCCGCCGGCAGTACACCGTCGTCTATCAGCAGGTCGCCGATCTCTCCCACCAGCAGGCGGACGGACCGCGGCGGGATGAGGTGGAGCAACTGCTTGATGACGTGCTCACTCCGGAACTGCTCGACCGCGTCGCCAGCTATCGGTCCGAGCACGAAAGCCGGCTGCTGGCCGCCCGGGACGAGAGTCGCGATGCCGACGACCGCATGGCCCTGCTGCTGGTGGCTCTCGGATTGTGCGGAGCCGTCGCCGGTCTGATGACCGGCTGGTCGATCGCCCGCAGCGTCCATCGTTCGCTTGTCGAACTGAGCGTGCCGATCCACGACGCGGCCGGATCGCTCAACGAAGTCGTCGGACCGATTCGAGTCCACTCCACCGGCAGCATCGATGAGATGCGGAGCGCACTGGACGACATGTCGGCACGTGTCGGCACGGTTGTCGAACAGCTGCAGCAGGCGCAGCAGGATGCGCTGCGCGCCGAGCAACTCGCCGCTCTGGGACAGCTCGCGGCCGGGCTGGCGCACGAACTCCGCAACCCGCTGACGGCCATGAAGACGCTCATCCAGTCCGCACAGCAGGATCCGGAGCAGGCGACGCTGACTCCGGAAGACCTGGACGTGCTTGGCGAAGAGATTGACCGGCTGAACCGTACGATCCAGACGTTCCTGGATTACGCGCGTCCCCCGCGGCTGCACCGCCAGCCGGTCGAGCTTGCGGGGGTTGTTGGTGACCTCGCGCGACTGACGGCACACCGGCTCCAGCGGCAGCATGTCGAACTGGAGCAGGACATCGATGCGCAGCTTCCGTCGATTGAAGCCGATCCGGACCAGCTGCGCCAGGTGCTGCTGAATCTCATTCTCAATGCCCTTGACGCCCAGCCGGAAGGAGGGCGCATCCGCATTGGGGCCACGCCCGCGACGCTGCCCGACAGTAGTGCCGAGGCGGTGCAGATCGTCGTCAGTGATGACGGGCCGGGGGTGCCGGACGATCTGCGACCCCGGATCTTTGATCCGTTCATCAGCAGTCGCGAGGCGGGGACCGGTCTGGGGCTGTCGATCTGCCGCCGCATTGTCGAGCAGCATCATGGTACGATCCGTCTGGCGGAACCGTCGCCGGGCCATGGGGCCGCCTTCGTCATTCTCCTGCCAGTTCATGCCTGATTCATGTCGAAACTGCTGATCGTCGACGACGAACGGAACGTGCTGTACTCGCTGGTGCGCGGACTCCGTTCGCCGGATCTGGAGATCCTCACCGCCGAGACCGCCCAGGAGGGCCTGCGTCTGGTCGAGGACGAACGTCCCGATGCGGTGCTGCTGGACGTCAAACTGCCCGATCGATCGGGGCTGGATGTGTTTGTCGACATGCACCGGATCGAGAAGCGGCTGCCGGTCATCATCATGACGGCCCACACGACGACCGAGACGGCCATCGAGGCGATGAAGCGGGGGGCGTTCGACTACCTGCTCAAGCCGTTTGACCTCGGCGAGCTGAAGCGCGTCCTGGCCAAGGCGCTCGAGGTGAGTCGCCTCAGTCGTGTGCCGGCGGTCTTCGACCAGAACGCCTCCGGGGAAGAGGATGCCGACGTCGACCGAATCGTTGGCACCTCGCCTCTGATGCAGTCGGTCTACAAGGAGATCGGCCGGGTCGCGCCGCAGGATGTCAACGTGCTGATTCTGGGTGAGAGCGGCACCGGCAAGGAGCTGGTCGCCCGGGCGATCTATCATCACAGCCAGCGGGCCGATCGTCCCTTTCTCGCCATCAACTGCGCTGCCATTCCCGAAACGCTCCTCGAAAGCGAACTGTTCGGGCACGAGCAGGGGGCGTTCACCGGGGCCGATCGGCGACGCATCGGCAAGTTCGAACAGGCGGATGGCGGAACGATCTTCCTCGACGAGATCGGCGACATGGCGGCGACGACGCAGGCGAAGGTGCTGAGGGTGCTGCAGGACGGGCAGTTCCAGCGCGTCGGCGGGAATGAGACGGTCTCCAGCAATGTCCGCATCCTCGCCGCGACCAACCGGGACCTCGAACAGGCGATCGCCCAGCGGGAGTTTCGCCAGGATCTGTTCTACCGACTCAACACGTTCACGATCCGGCTGCCTGCGCTGCGTGACCGGCTCGACGATCTGCCGCTGCTGGTGACGCACTTCGTCCGGATGGTCTGCCGCGATCTGGACCGGGAAATTCCCGCCATCTCGCCGGAGGCGCTGGACGCCCTGCGCTCGCATGACTGGCCGGGCAATGTCCGCGAGCTGCAGAGTGCCGTTCGCTATGCGGTGGTCCACGCCACCGGTGATCTCATCACGCCCGACAGTCTCCCCGACGAAGTGACGGGACGCCCGTGGACGGGGCCGGCCCCTGCTCTGTCCGATGACGACTGGAGCGGACTGCGTCATCACATCCGGCAGCTGCTGGCCGATGGTCGGGCCGACCTGAATGATGCAGTCCATCAGGACGTCGATCGTGTCCTGCTGGAAGAGGTGCTCGCGCACGTCGAAGGGCATCAGACACGGGCTGCGGAACTGCTCGGCATCTCCCGGACAACATTGCGGAGCCGGTTGCAGCAGCTCGGGCTGCAAATTGGCAAGAGTATCCAGCCGGAGTAGGTGACCCGTCTGTCGGCCACGGCTACGTGGTGGTGTCGACGGTCTGCCCGGCGCGAGCGTCCGCCGATTTCCTGCCTGAGGGGTCGTCGCCGGTTTCGATGAGTGGCTCGACCGGTCCCGTGATGAGTCGGGCCGCGCGGCTGCGGAACAGATACGCCCATCCCCACTGGATCAGTACCAGCAGCCGATTCTGAAACAGCGTGATTTCCATCAGGTGGAGCATCAGCCACATCAGCCAGGCAACCAGGCCGCTCAGTTCCATCTTGCCGATGCGCGCAATCGCCGCGTACCGGCCGATCACCGCCATGCTGCCGCGATCCCGGTAAGAGAATGGAGGTGGGGCCGGAGAGTTCTCCAGCCGTCCCGCAATCACCTTTGCCGCATAGGCCCCCTGCTGGATCGCAACGGGAGCCAGGCCAGGCAGCGGGCGGCCGTTCTCATCCGGGCAGTGGGCCAGGTCGCCGATGACGAACAGGTCCGGGTGTCCCGGGAGGGTCAGGTTTGGCTCGACCTGCACGCGTCCGATGCGGTCGGTCGTCGCGTCGGTCGCGTCGGCAAGACGCCGTCCCAGTGGAGAGGCGGCGACGCCTGCAGTCCACAGTACAGTGCGGGTCGCCAGCGTTTCGCGGTCGGAGTTCGACTCGAGGACGACATGATCGTCCTGGACGTCGACTACCTTGGTGTGAGTTCGCACATGAACTCCCAGTCGGTCGAGCGCCTGTGCCGCCTTGCCGGACAGCTTGTCTGAGTAGACGTGCAGCGGTTTCGCAGCGGCTTCGACGATGACGATGTTTGCCTCGGCCGGATCAATGTTGCGGAAGTCCTTTCGAAACGTGTGCCGGGCAATCTCGGAGAGTGCCCCGGCCAGTTCGACACCGGTCGGGCCGCCCCCGACAAGGACAAACGTCAGCCAGGCCCTGCGGCGTTCCGGGTCCGGTTCGCGTTCGGCCGCTTCAAAGGCCAGCAGGATCTTCTTGCGGACGCGGGTCGCGTCTTCGATCGTCTTCAGTCCCGGTGCCAGCGACTCCCACTCGTTGTGGCCGAAGTAGCTGTGCGTCGATCCGGCGGCCACGATGAGCGAGTCGTACGCGATCTCTCCATCGCGCAGCAGCACCCTGTGGCCATCCGCATCGAAGTCGGTTACCTCACCCAGCAGGACCTGGCAGTTCTTCTGCCGGCGGAAGACGGTCCGCAACGGTGACGCGATGTTGGCGGGCGACAGTTCACCGGTCGCCACCTGGTACAGCAGCGGCTGGAACAGGTGGAAATTTCGGCGATCGATCAGGGTGATGTCAACGGGGGCACGGCGGAGTTCCCGGGCGGCTTCGAGCCCTCCAAACCCTCCCCCCACAATCACGACACGATGGCGTTTCGTCGTTTCGGTCATCCTCCAAGCCCTTCCATCCTGTGTCTGCTGACCGGACCTGCAGCAACTATACGCTCTGCAGGCAATGCGATGGAGAACGAACGGCACGGCGCACGCCCAGTTCCCGTAGATCGTGACACGGCAACCTTCCGGCGGGCGCGGTCAAAGTCTGGTCGAGGCGGTCAGAAGTTTTTCAAAGGGACCGGCGGAACCACGAGCGCCGGAATGTGCTGATGTGTGGGGGGTGATTTTCTAAGTGTTGTCAGTGTCGTGGGTTGCGGTGTGTTCTTGGGGCGTGGGCGGCGTGTTGGCACGGTCTCTGCATTTCCAGCGTGACATCCGATGAGCCCGATCGGGAGCGGCGGTCTCCGTCGCGGATCGGTCGGGACATCAAGTCCATCGAGACCGCAGATCAACTGCCTGAGAGGAGGAGAGGCCGTGGAAAAATATCGCAAAGACTGGCGTCCCTGGGTCGTGCCGACCGCAGGAGTCGCATTCCTGACCCTGGCGGGCTTCATCATGGGGGCCGCCTCACACAATGTGGCCGCACAGCCGCTTTCGCCGGCCGAGCAGGCGGCGATCAGTGATGCCCGTTCGCTGTCGACGGCATTCCGTGTTGCCGTCAACCGGGTCATGCCATCGGTGGTGATGATCCAGACCGCCCCCGGACAGGTGCAGCAGACCGCTCACGATGGAGAGGGGCTCGGGAACCTGCCGGACGGACTCCCCGAGGGGCTGCTGGATGATCCGATGTTCAAGCGGTTCTTCAAGGAGATGCCCCGTCAGCCGCAGCAGCAGCCGCGGCAGCAGATGGGAACCGGTTCCGGCGTCATCATCGATCCGTCCGGGATCATTCTGACGAACAACCATGTCGTCGAAGGGGGCGGGAAGGTGACCGTTCGGCTGCATGACGGCCGCGAGTTCGAAGCCGTCGAAGTGCATACCGATCCCAAGACCGACCTGGCTGTCGTGAAGATCGAAGGGGCCGGCTCTCTGCCGGCGGCGACGCTTGGTGACAGTGATGACATGGAAATCGGTGACTGGGTGCTCGCCGTCGGAGCACCGTTCGGACTGCGGGAAACCGTGACGGCCGGCATCATCAGTGCCAAGGCACGTGGGATCGGCATCACCGAGCGGGAAGAGTTCCTGCAGACGGATGCGGCGATCAACCCCGGCAACAGTGGTGGGCCGCTGGTCAACCTCGAAGGGCAGATCGTCGGGATCAACACGGCGATTTCGACCGCCAGTGGTGGATACGACGGTGTCGGGTTCGCGATTCCTGTGAACCTCGCGAAGTGGGTCAGCACGCAGCTGGTCGAAAACGGCAAGGTGCAGCGGGCGTTCCTGGGCGTGAGCATTCAGGATGTGACCGCCGACCTGGCTGACCAGTTGAAGCTGGATGGTGTGCACGGTGCGGCTGTGACGGAAGTTCACCCAGACACGCCGGCCGCCGCAGCCGGTCTGCAGCCGGGCGATGTGATCGTCGCCTTCGACGACCAGGCCGTTCGGACCACCCGTGACCTGCAGAAGTACGTTGAGCAGGCCGACCTGGGTGCCGATCACGAACTCTCCGTGGTTCGCGACGGCAAGACGCTGACCCTGTCGGTCAACGTCAAGCCGATGACCGGCGACGAACTGGCGAAGGCCGGTAGTGATGTGACCGGATCAACGTCGGAGTTCGGTGATCTCGGCCTGGGGCTGAGTGATCTGACCGATTCGGTCGCCAGCCGACTCGGGATCAAAGGAACCGATGGTGTGGTCATCACGTCTGTCGAGTCCGGCTCGGTCGCTGACCAGGCCGGTCTCAAGACGGGCATGGTGATCCGTCGGGTCGGCAGCGTGGATGTGACGAGCGTCGAACAGTTCCGCGACGCGATTGCGGAGAAGTCGCTCGAGGACGGCATCCTGATGCTGGTGAGCAACGGAGATGCTTCGCGGTTCGTGGTCCTCAGGAAGAGCTGAGGTCCGAAGAAAAACGAGTCCGCAGAGCCGGCGGGGCCGGTCCCTAAAGGGCCATTGGGACTCTGGCGAAGAGATGGCCGGCTCCGCGGATACTCAACTCTTACCGCGCATTGCGAGCAACTTCAAGAGATTGGTGAAGGTGGTCGAGTTGCCGACGGCCTCCTTGGAGAGCCCTGACGATTCCGGATCGCAAATCCGGTTGTTCGGGGCGACCCACGCCCTCCGGAAACGCCACGGTTTCCGGAGGGTTTTTGCATGCGCGGTTCGACCGGCGAGACGTCACCGCAAACCGTCGAGTCACCTACGGCTGACGGCTCTCGTCCTCCAGGGCGAAGATCTTCACGTTGTCCACGACCGCCTTGCCGGGGACCGACAGACGCAGCAGCCGCTTCGTCGGATGGGCGATCCCCTCTGAAGCAAACTCGCCGACCGGGCGACCGTCAATCGAGACGCTGAGTGTGTCTCCTTTGACCGTAACGGCAACGCGATGCCACGAGCCGGGCTGCAGGCTCACGGGAATCCGCTTCTTCTTCGTCTTGAGCAACGCTTCCAGTTCCGGCGTCACCTTCTTCGCCAGTCGCAGTGCGCGGATTTTCTCATCCATGTTGCCGGTCTTCAGGTCCAGCAGTTCGACCGACTTCGTCCCGATGCGGACCATGAACAGATGCCCGGCATGCACCGGCTTGTACTGCAGGTCGGCGAAGTTCAGTCCGAGGTTGTCCTTCGGTCCGGGCAGCATGAAGTCGAGTTCGACGATACCGTCGGTGAACTCGGCCGGGTGCGTGACCGAGACGCCGTGATCGGCCGTCTCGTGAATGAAGATGTGCATCGCCCCGTCCCTGAGGTCGACCTGCTTGTGTCCCCCGGCCCTGCGGGCGCTGTTGGAGCCCCACCCCTTTCCGATCTCGTCCTTCTCCTCCTGCGATTCGTTGCGCTCGAAGTCGTCTTCGAACAGCAGCGCTGGTGTCTGGTCGGCGGGGAGCGTGGTGGAGGCGACGAGCAGAATGGCGGCTGTCAGAAGGGAGATGTTCGATGCAGGGCTCATGCGTCAGGCCTGTTGAATGGTAACCGGTCGCCGGAGGGTGACCGGCAGCTTGGGGCACGATACGTCAGTCTGAATATCGTAGAGCCAGCTGTCGCCGGCCGTCGAGCGTGGGCGGCGGCCGGTTGGAACCGGCCCTACAGCCCCTTCGCCTCGGGTAGCATCGTAGGGCCGGCTATTGCCGGCCGCTGAGGGTGTGTGACCGGCCGGTTGGAACCGGCCCTGCAGTCTGAGGCATCGAAACGTGTGCTTGCGCCTCGTAGGGCCGGCTGTTGCCGGCCGTCGTGTTCTATTGCGGGCGGACAATGTGGTTGCGGAAGAGTTTCAGTCCTCGGTACGCTCGAATCGTGGGATGATACGGGCGAATGAATGTTTCCGTTGTGCGGGCCTGCGACGATGCCGAACTGGAGACGTGCGCACGTACCTGGCGGTACCTACTTCTTCACAGTCGTAACGGATGCTCGGAGACACCTGTTTCGCTCCGCCCGTGCACGGCGACTGCTTGGCGAAACAATTCGCGAATGCATCGTACGCTACCCCTTCACCGTACGGGCGATTGTTCTTCTGCCCGACCATCTTCATGCGATATGGGCGTTGCCGCGAGGAGATGACGACTATCCGCGGCGATGGGCCTGGATCAAGAGATCGTTTACGAGAAAGTGGCTTATGGCAGGTGGGATTGAGAATCCAGTTTCCGATGGGCGACGTAGAGACGGTCGACGTGGCGTGTGGCTGCCCAAATACTGGGAACACACTATTGAAGACGAAGACGACTACGAAAGTCATTTCGACTACGTGCACTTCAATCCAGTCAAACACGGCCTGGTGCGATCCCCGCGAGATTGGCCCTGGTCCAGCTTTCATCGATGGGTGAGAGCGGGCGTCTATCCTTCCCATTGGGGGAGTGGAATCGACGGAGAGCGTCCGTGTTTCGACGATATCGCGGACACGGTGGGGGAATAAGGGGGCCGGCCGGTTGGAACCGGCCCTACAGCCCCTTCGCCTCGGGGAGCATCGTAGGGCCGGCTATTGCCGGCCGACAAACTGTTTGCAGCCCGGTTCCAGCGTACGGTACGTTCAGGTGGTGGCTGGCCAGCGTCGCATCGCCGGCACTCGCCGGCCGTCGACCGTGTGTTCCGGCCGGTTGGAACCGGCCAGCCGCGAGTCCACCGGCGTCCGATTGCAACCGGCTGCCGCCCTACTCCGCCAGCCCGAACGTCTCCAGCAGGCACTGGTGGGCCGGCTGGCCCTGCTCGATCGCCACCACCGCACTCATGCGGATCTCGCTGGTGTTGATCATCTGTACGTTGATGTCCCGCTCGGCCAGCGCCCGGAACATCCGCTGGCCCACACCCGTGTGCGTCCGCAGACCGATCCCCATCACCGACAACTGGGCGATCTCTTTCTCGTAGCTCAGCGAGGCTCCCTCCCAGCTCGCCAGCACGCCGTTGGTCAGGTCCAGGCACCGCTGCAGGTCGCTGCGCGGCACCGTGAACGAGACCCGCGCCTGGCCGTCGTTGCTGATGTTCTGGACGATCATGTCGACCATGACGTTGCCTTCGGCAACCGCTGTGAACAGCTGCGCGCACACGCCCGGCCGGTCGGGGATGTTGTCGATCGTGATGCGGGACTGCGACTCGTCGAGCTGTACTTCGCTGACGACGATGTCTTCCATGCTCGAGAGACGTCCGACCAGCGCCTGCAACAGCTCCTGCTGACTCGCGCCCGCGTCGGTCTCAGCCGGCTGCTGCCGAGCTCCGATCGGCGGCTGGGGCACAGACTCCGCTTCGAGATGAAAGCCGGCATGCACGGCCTTCAGTGCATCATCGCAGCAGTCCCGGTCGATCAGCACCGAGATCTTGATCTCACTGGTGGTGATCATCTCGATATTCACGCCGGCATCGCTGAGCGTCTGGAACATCTGGGCGGCAACACCACTGTGCGTCCGCATCCCGGCGCCCACGGCCGACAGCTTGGCGACGTTCGTGCCGCTGCGGACCTGGCCGGCTCCCATCTCGTCGATCGCCTCCTGGGCGGCAGTGAGGGTCTCGGCGAGGTCGGATTCGGGGACCGTGAACGAGACTTCGGCGGTGCCGCCGGTCCCCACGTTCTGAACGACCATGTCGACCGGGATCTTGCGGGCCGACATCTTGGAGAAGATCAGGCTCATCACGCCGGGGCGGTCCGGCAACTTGCTGAGGCTGACGCGGGCCTCGTTGCGGACCAGGGCCAGCCCGGTGACGACCCGCGAGGCACCGTCTCCTTCGGGCGCGATCAGCGTTCCTTCGCCGTCAGAAAAGGAGGGACGCACCCGCAGCGGCACGCCAAACTTCTTGGCGAACTCGATCGAGCGGGAGTGCATCACGCCGGCTCCCAGGCTCGCCATCTCCAGCATTTCGTCGTAGGAGATGCGGGGGACTTTTTTGGCTTCGGGGACGCGGCGGGGATCGGTCGTAAAGACTCCCTCGACGTCGGTGTAGATCTGGCATTCGTCTGCCTGGAGTGCCGCGGCGAGCGCCGTCGCGGTCGTGTCACTGCCGCCCCGTCCGAGCGTGGTGATGTTGAAGGCGTCGTCGACTCCCTGAAAGCCGCAGGCGACGACGATGGCTCCTTCGTCGAGGTGCTTCCGGAGGCGATTGGTGGAGATCTCGCGGATGCGGGCCTTGGTGAAGCTGGAATCGGTCACGATGCCGATCTGCCCACCGGTCAGGCTGACCGCCTTCTCGCCGAGGGTCTGAATCGCCATCGACATCAGCGCCACCGACTCCTGCTCGCCGGTCGAGAGGAGCATGTCCATTTCGCGGGCCGGGGGCGTGTGCGTGATCTCCGCGGCCAGACCGACCAGTTCGTCGGTCTTTTTGCCCCGGGCACTGACGACCATCACCACCTGGTGACCTTCGCGGTGGGCGGCAACGGCGCGACGGGCCGCGGCCAGAATCTTCTCCGAGTTTGCGACGCTCGTCCCGCCGAACTTCTGGACGATCAGTGACACCGATGCTTCCTCGCTGATGGATCTGCGCAGTGGTGGTGATGGTGGGCGGCCGGTGAGGCCGCGCGCAGAATATCACAGCGGGTGGCGGTACAAAAGCGGCCCGGCAACGGATCAACCGCAGCCGGGCCGGAGAAGGTGCTGGTACGCCTTATGACCAGAAATCAGGCGGCCCGACGCTGTTCGAGCGACAGGATTTCGGGGGTCGCCTGCTCGCGAACGCCGTCCATGAAGGTCTCGAAGACCTGCATGTCCAGGGCGGAGGCGGAGTGGCTTTCGGGGTGGAACTGCACGCCCAGGCACCACCACTGCTCGTCGATCGACTCGTACGCTTCGACGACACCGTCCATCGCGGTGGCGGAAACGCGGAACACCGGGGCGACCTGATCGACCGCCATGTGGTGGTCGCTGTTGACGCGGATTTCCCCGGGACCGTAGATGTGGTCCATGCGGGTGCCCGGCACGATTTCGATCACGTGGCGCAGGCAGTTTTCGACGGTGTCGCGGTGGCACAGCGGCTTGAGGATGTCTTCGGCGACATGCTGGAACAGGGTCCCGCCGCAGATCACGTTGAGCGTCTGCATCCCGGCACCGATGGCCAGGGTGGGGATCTTCATTTCGTAGGCGAGGCGGCACAGGCGGCGGTCGAAGTCTTCGCGACGAGGCGGCATCGAACGGGACGCCGGGTGCTTGTCGAAGCCGAGGCGGATTGCATCGAGATCGAGTTTGCAGCCGGTCAGAACCAGTCCGTCCAGAGTCTCGAGCAGAGCCCGGAGGTCATCGTCATCGGCCAGCGGCGGGATGACGGTCGGAATTCCTCCTGAAGCCGTGACGCTGTCGTAGTATCCTGCGTTGATCCAGGACAGTGCGGCGGCGTCCTGCCGGGCCGGACGGTAGTCACAGTTCATTCCGATGATGGGCTTCGCGTTCATCCAACGACCTTCCTTGTAACATTTGGGAGCGAAACGAGGGATCGCACGACACGGTGGCAGGCGATCATCGAGCAGACGGACGGTGAGCGATGGTGGCCGATTGTGGACGCGGCGACTGCTGCGGTGCAGACGACGCCTGAAGAGGCCGGGCATGCCACGCGAAGCCGCTCGGCATGCGTCGGTGAGAACGATCCTTCGTTCCGACGGGCCTGCAGCTGTTCCCCGGCGGGGAACCGACATACCATCCAGCGTTTCACGTTAACGGAATCCATTCCTGGTCCTGCGGATCAGTTCCTTCGATCCGGGGCACCGGTTCACCGGCGCTCGCGACTGTCCTGCTCGCGATTGGTGCCGCCCGACTGTCGACTGGTCTCAACCAGCAACAACTGCCGATCGACGCGGGGAAGATTAACTCCGGTCTGTGCGGTTGTAAACAATTTTGACGATTTTGTGCGGCGGAACGGCTGCTTCGCGAAAACGAACACCAGATGTAGTGTGTGAGTCCCGATTTCGGGCCCGGTCGGACTCGAAAATTCCCCTTGCCCGTTTGGATATGTCTCTGCAATGGCGTCCGAAACTCCTGCCCCTGGAGCCTGTTACGACTTTCGATCAATTTCTGAAGCACAAACCCGCCGGTTCGGAGCGGCCCTGGCCCGCGTCCTTTGCCCAGGGGACGTCGTCTGCCTCAACGGACGCCTCGGAGCCGGAAAAACCCGCCTCGTGCAGGCGATTGCGGCAGCACGAGGTAACGACAGCCAGCCGGTCACCAGCCCGACGTTCACGCTCATTCACGAGTACGTCGGCGAGGTCGATCTGTTCCACGTCGATGCCTACCGGATGCGGGACAGCGACGAGTTCCTCGAACTGGGGGGCGAAGAAATTCTCGCCGCAGGCGGCATCTGCCTGATCGAGTGGGCCAGCAGGATCGAGGACGTGCTCCCTCGGGACGTCCTGCAGGTCACGATTGCCGTCCTCGGCGAGTCTGAGCGGCAGATCAGCGTCTCAGCGGCGACGAAGAAAGCGGCCGCCCGGATCGAGCAGCTGCGGCAGATCCTGGACGGTGCCGGGACGACATCGGACGCCGGCGACGCAGAGTGACCGGCGTCGGCCCGCGGCACAGCCGTGCGCGCGCAGTGGAAAGCTTTCGGAGATCAGCCGTCCCGATCAGTGTGCCGCGGCTGGCTCGTCGGCCTCACGTGAAAACGTGCAGTAGCGATCACAGCAGCCGGACAGCTGCACGGCTCCGCAGAGGAACACGATCACCAGCAGTCCCGTGACGTAGACAAACTTGCCCACAAAGTTGCCCACCTTGAGGCCGAAGAGGTAGTGGGCACCATCAGCGGGCGGGGCGACAGCACCCCATACGAGAACGGCGGTCAGGGCAATCAGCAGGACGCCGATGATGCCCCCGCTCCAGAGCACCGATCGCAGCTTCACCCAGTCGACGGCGAGCGTCCAGAAGGCGATCCACGCAATCAGCGGGGCCCATGGCCAGAGGGTGTCCGCAAGCGTGACCAGCAGTTCGATCACCGCGACGACAACATTCCACAGCGACGTGAGCAGTTCCATGGAGTCCCCTCTGTGTGTGGTGTCGAGACCGCTTGTGTAACACAATCGATGCGGTCATTCCAGCCTGAGGTCACGTCAGAAACATGGCGTCGCCGTAGCTGAAGAACCGGTACTCCGATGCGACCGCCTCCCGGTACGCCTGCAGCATCAGATCCCGCCCCGCGAACGCACTCACCAGGACCAGCAGCGTCGACTTCGGAAGGTGGAAGTTCGTCAGAATCGCATCGACGACGCGGAAGTCATACGGCGGCCGGATGAACAGATCGGTCTCCCCCTGCCAGGCCCGTAGCGACCCCGTTGCCGCGACCGACTCCAGCGTGCGGACCGACGTGGTTCCGACCGCGATGATGCGGCCACCCGCCTTGCGGGCCGCGTTGATCGTGTCGGCAGCCGTCTCGTCAATCTCACACCATTCACTGTGCATCACGTGATCGTCGAGTCGCTCCGCCGAGACCGGACGGAAGGTTCCGATTCCCACATGCAGCGTGATGCGGGCGATCCTGACGCCACGCTCCTCGCACTGCGACAGGATCTCGGGAGTGAAGTGCAGCCCGGCGGTCGGCGCGGCGACAGCGCCCTCCTCGCGGGCGTAAATCGTCTGGTAGTCCTGCCTGTCGCGGGCGTCCTCCGCCCGTTTCGAGGCAATGTAGGGTGGTAATGGAATGTGGCCCTGCGCCGCGATTGCCTCGTCCAGTGCCGCCCCCGACTTCTCGAAAACCAGTTCGACCTCGCCGCTGGTGCCCTTTTCGCCGACCGTGGCATTCAGGCTGTTCAGTTCGCATGTCTCCGCGCTCGTGCCGAACTCCACAATATCGCCGGTTTTGAGTTTCTTTGCACCGCGAATGAAGGCCTTCCAGCGGTCCGGCCCGGTTCGCATGTGAAGCGTCGCGCCGACATGGGCGCGCGCGCTGCCGTCGCGAACGCGAACGCCTTCCAGTTGCGCCGGAATCACCTTGGTGTCGTTGAAGACGAGGACGTCGCCGGATTTCAGCAACGTCGGCAACGCCCCCACGTCGGAATCCGTCAGCCCGTCGCCCGGCCGGACGACAAGCATGCGGGCGCTGTCGCGCGGCGATGCGGGGCGAATTGCTATCCGCTCTTCCGGCAGGTCGAAATCGAAAGCGTCCACGCGCATGGGATTTGTCCGCCGGAGCGGTCCCGCCGGCCTCTTTAGAGATCGGCGGCGACCTTCATCGAGACGATGGAATCGGGATCCTTCACCGGTTCGCCGCGCTTGATCTGATCGACATTCTCCATGCCTTCGATCACCTGGCCCCAGACCGTATATTGCTTGTTGAGGAATCCCGCGTCCTCGAAGCAGATGAAAAACTGCGAGTTGGCCGAGTTCGGGTTCTGCGCGCGCGCCATCGAGCACGCGCCTCGCGCGTGGTTGGCGTCGTTGAATTCGGCTTTCAGGTCCGGCTTCGAGGAACCGCCCATGCCGGCCCGCGCCGGATCGTAATTCTGCGAGTTCTTGTTGCCGAACCGCACGTCGCCGGTCTGCGCCATGAAGCCGTCGATGACCCGGTGGAACACGACGCCGTCATACTCGCCGGCACGCGCAAGTTCCTTGATGCGCTCGACATGGCCCGGAGCGAGGTCGGGCCGCATCTCGATGACGACCGTTCCCTTCGTCGTTTCCATGACAATCGTGTTTTCCGGATCCTTGTACGCCATCATCGCGTCCCTTGCTGTTTCAGATGTGTGCCGAGGACTTATTGCTTGTCGGCGGCAATGACAACCTTGATCATCCGGTCCGGATCGGCCACTGCGCCATTGTTGGCTTGCGTGCCCTTCCTGATCTTGTCGACGTATTCCATGCCACTCTCGACTTCGCCGACGACCGTGTACTGACCGTTCAGGAATCCGCCCTCGTCGAACATGATGAAGAACTGGGAGTTGGCCGAATTCGGATTTTGCGCCCGCGCCATGCCGACCGTGCCGCGCACGAAGGGTTCGCCGGTGAATTCTGCGGGCAAGTCCGGCAGGCTGGAGCCGCCCGTACCGGCGCGGCGCAATTGGAAACCGTCTTCCATGTCGCCGAACTGAACATCGCCGGTCTGCGCCATGAAGCCCGGGATCACGCGGTGAAAGGCGACATTGTCGTATTCGCCATTGCGCACCAGCGTCTTGATCTGCGCGACGTGTTTCGGAGCCAGGTCAGGCCGCAGGCGGGTGAC
>ENA-ORCW01000139-ORCW01000139.1-marine-metagenome-genome-assembly--contig:-NODE-139-length-88267-cov-4.132022_pt1 | contig 88267 bp, 76 predicted proteins | sample MGYA00237784_ERZ508517 | MGnify/ENA primary metagenome ERZ508517 (study PRJEB26187, sample SAMN06268979) | marine metagenome | isolation source: Tt ae E1 feedstock associated aerobic enrichment on...
TCTCTCAAGACTCATCTCTCAAGACTCATCTCTCAAGACTCATCTCTCAAGACTCATCTCTCAAGACTCATCTCTCAAGACTCATCTCTCAGATAACGAAGTCCGTCTTCTGTCCCAGGATGCGATCGATCAGATCCTGCGGGAAGTCGATGGCGATCGAGGTCGCTTCGTCGGTGTCGGTCGGATTGATGCCGCAGTACATCGACCACGGCCCCAGGTGCCGCCAGCGGCCTGCCCGTTTCGGCTCGTTGGGAAGGACGGGGGTGGTGCAGCGGTTGCAGCCGATCGTGGCGTAGCCCTGCTCGTGGAGCGGGTTGGTGATGACGTTGTTGGAGGCGATGTATTCTTCGAGCTGCTCGTCGGTGAAGTTGGCGAGCGGGTTGATGCGGATGGCGTTCATCTCCGGATCGACGGCGAGAATCGGGCAGTCGCCGCGGCGTCCACCGTCACTGCGGCGGAGACTTCCGATGAGGGCGTCGAACTCGTCGCGAACGGCCAGGAGGGGTTCGACCTTCCGCATGTGGCAGCAGGTCTGCTGTCCTTCGACGGAGAGGTAGAGCACACCGTGTTTTTCGGTCTGCTCGGTCATGGTCAGTTCGGGGTGCAGCGTACGGAGATTGAGACCGTACTGACTGGCGATGCGGTCCCGTGTTTCGAGCGTTTCGGCGAACATCACGCCGGTGTCGACGAACAGGACGGGGACATCCAGCTTCATCTGGGAGATCATGTGACAGACGACACTGCCGGACCGCTGCATGGCTGAGATCGCAGCCAGCCGGTCGCCGAAAATATCTTTCGCCCAGCGGAGCAGTTCGTCGGGAGTTCGATTTTCGAGGGTGCGATTGAGTGAGGCCAACCGTGCCTGTGACAGACGTGCCATGTTCGAGGCGTTCCTGCGGAGATTCGTAACCGAATCGCCCGAGTCTAGCAGTCAGGATTCCGGGGCTGCAAATCTTCAGGGAAAACGAAAACGCCCCGGTGTGTTTCGGGGGGACACGACCGGGGCGCTGGGGGTTCAGGATGAGCTGGGGCAGATCAGCAACTCGTGCAGATGTCGTCGGTTGGGGGGGACGACCGGATGATCTCTTCCTTGGGGGGGAATTCCGCAGTCCATCCTGAAGGGGGGACAATCGTTACGGGCTCTGCAGCTTGTCGAGCTTGTCGTTGATGTCGTCGATGTCCGAGTTGTTGATCGCACTGAAGATCAGGGCACCGGTGGCGGCACCGACGGTCCACAGCGTGATCACGTCCAGGCCGAGGAATTCGCCCTGGGCACGAACGGTGGTTCCGCTGACGAGGACGGCACGATCACGGGCAGCCGGCGGAGCCGCGTCAGCCGACCAGACCCGCATGGCGGCGACCTGCTGGCCGACAGCCACTTCGTAGACGCCCGCATCCAGACCGGAGACGGCGAACTGACCGCTCTTGTCGGTCACGGCCTGAACGAGTTCGTGGCCGCTGCGGCGAACCGTGACAACCGCACCGTCGATCGCACGACCTTCGGCCGAAACAACCTGACCAACCAGACGGCCGTCCGTCGCCAGAGCAACGTCCGCAACACCCGCCTTGGCCGGACCGGCTGCCATCGCGCCATTGGGAACAATCATCCCGACGCATGCGAGGACGATCGCGGCGTGCGCAAGTTTCCGACACGCTTTCATCGAGTTCTCCCTTTCTCACATTGTCAGCCGGGTGGTCAACTGGTTAGCTGATCCAGAAGTCCGCACCGGCTGCCTGCGGGACTTCCGAAACGTATACTCGCGACGCCTGCCGCAAGTCGCTGGAAAAATGGAGTCCAAACTGTCCGGCAGAGATTCCACCGGCCAGGACGAACTCTGGAAATCTGGGGACGTTCGCTGCCCTCAGACGCAGCCTGCCTGTGGTCCGACAACGATTCGACACGAATCGCCGATGGACTGGCCCGGATGCACTGAACGCAGAATTGAGGGGAGTGGTAGGATGTGTCGCTGGGACACGTTGAGAGGTCGCGGGGAGTCTAACGCCAGACGAATCCCGGTCAACGTGCGTTGACAGACTGGCGTACCTGACGCGCAGGATCGGCCGATCCTGCCCCGGAGGGACTCCCCGTGAGGCCGTGGCCGCTCCACCGCCCCAAAGGCGCCGCGGGCCGGCGGGCGTTGTCCGTGGCCAGCGGCGCGCCTAAACTGTCGGCTTTCCCACAAGGTTGAGACAAGGTTTCCCGGACCATGCAGTTTCAGACCCGCTGCGTGCACGTCGGTGTCAACAAGGACACCGCCTACAACAGCTGCATCACGCCCATCTACCCGTCGTCGACGTTCTACTGGGATGACCTGAATACCCACAAAGGGTACGACTACACGCGGAGCGGCAACCCCACACGCAAGGCGCTCGAGGAGAACCTCGCCGCCCTCGAAGGGGGCATCGACTGCAAGGCGACCTGCACCGGGATGGCCGCCATCACCACCGCGATGCACCTGTTCCGCCCCGGTGACCACATCGTCGCCGGCCACGACATCTACGGCGGAACCTATCGCCTCTTTGCGGACGTCCTCACGTCCCAGGGCTACCGGTTCTCGTTCGTCAACATGGGTGACCCGGAGAACGTCCGGGCGGCGATCACTCCGGAAACGAAGGGGATCTGGATCGAGTCCCCCAGCAATCCCCTGCTCAACGTCGTCGATATTGCCGCAATCACCGACATCGCCCGTTCCGCCGGAGCGGTCTCCATCGCGGACAACACCTTCCTCTCGCCGTATCTCCAGCGCCCAATGGAACTTGGTGTCGACGTCGTCGTGCACTCGACCACCAAGTACCTCAACGGCCACTCCGACGTCGTCGGAGGCTGCGTCATCACACGCAACGAAGAACACGCCGAGCGGATCGGCTACATCGTCAATGCGATGGGCCTGGGCTGCTCGCCGTTTGATGCCTGGCTCGTCCTGCGGGGCGTCAAGACGCTCGGCCCGCGGATGGAGGCCCACCAGCGGGGTGCGACGGCCCTGGCCCGGATGCTCGACGAGCACCCGGCCGTCGAACGGGTCTACTACCCCGGACTCGAAAGCCACCCGGGACACGAACTGGCGAAGCGGCAGCAGGCCGGGTTTGGCGCGATGCTCAGCTTCGACGTCAAAGGGGGACGCCCCGAGGCCGAACAGGTCTTCAGCCGACTCAAGCTGTTCAGCCTGGCCGAGTCGCTCGGCGGGGTCGAATCGCTGGTCGAGTATCCCGAAACCATGTCGCATGCGTCGATGACGCTCGAAGCGCGGCGGGAAGCGGGAATCTCGGAACGGACGATCCGGGTCTCCGTCGGCATCGAAAGCCCCGATGACCTGGTCGCCGACATGCGGCAGGCGCTCGAAGGATAAGCCGACGACGAGTCCGCCGGTCCCCGGACACGGATGACGCCTTCAGAGCGATGGTATGTCGACGGCTGCGAAGTTCCCCAAGTCGATTGTCTGGACGGTGGTGGCCATCTGCGCCCTGCCGCCGCTCCTCAATCTGCTGGGAGTCAACTTCGGCACCGTCGACATTCCTCTCTCGCTCGAAAGCTTCATCCTGCTGGAAGGGGATGAACGCCGTGCGGCGCTCTACGCGGCACTGAGGGGAGCGTTCGTCCACACCCTGCTGGAATGGACGGCGTTCTGCGTGGCGGCCCTGACGGTCGTCGTCGCCTTCATGCACTACTTTCTCGCCCGGGACATCATCACCCCGATCGTCGGGACGGCCCTGTTCTTCTCGGGCATGCTGGACGCATTCCACGTCCTCGCCGCCGACATGCTCACCGAGTCGAACGTCCACCTGGAGGCGTTCATTCCGTACTCGTGGACGGTCTCGCGGACCTTCAACGCGCTGATCGTCGTCGCGGGAACAACGCCGTTCCTGTGGCGCAGCAAGTCGAAACCGGTCGAACCACCCCGATACGGACTCGCGTTCCTGCTGATCGCCGGTGTGCTGTGCGGCGTGGCGGCGTACGCCATCATCCACGTCTGTGCCACGGCGAACCGGCTGCCGCAGTTCATCTCGATCCTGCCGAACATCGTGCGGCGGCCGTTCGACCTGGTGCCGCTGGCACTGTACCTGTTTGCTGCCGGGATCGTCCTGCCACGACTGTACCGACAGCATCGGAGCCTGTTCGCGCGGGGGCTGCACGTCAGTGTGCTGCCGCACCTGGTCTCGCAGCTGTACGCGGTCAACTCCGCGGAACTGTTCGACAACGCGTTCAACGTGGCCAGCGGACTGAAGATCGTCGGCTACATCGTGCCGCTGGTGGGACTGCTCGTCGACTACCGCAGAGCGTACCACTCGGAGACGGCACTGCAGGCGACTCAGGAGCAGTTGCGGATGGCGCGGGTCATTCAGCAGAGTCTGATGCCCAAACGGCCCCCGGTCGTTGCCGGCGTCGACGTGGCTGGTTCATCCCAGGTCGCCGAAACGGTCGGCGGGGACTACTACGATCACCTGCTGCTCGACGACGGAACATTGTGGCTGGTCGTCGCCGACGTCAGCGGTCACGACGTGGGCAGTTCGCTGCTGATGGCCAATACGCGGGCCTACCTGCGGAGCATGACGCAGACCGACAGTGACCTGGAATCCATCATCGAGCGACTCAACCGGTTCCTCTGCGACGATGCGGACGGACGCCGGTTCGTGACGTTCTGGTGCGGACGCCTGGATCCGCGCGAGCGGACCCTGTCGTACATCGGGGCAGGGCACCCGGCCCATATCCTGCGGGCCGACGGCCGGCTCGAAGAACTCGCGCTGACGGGGACTGCGCTGGGAATCGACACCGAAGGCGAGTTTCGTCCGCGCACTGGTCCGGCCATGACGCTCAAACCGGGCGACACACTGATGCTGCTGACTGACGGACTGCTCGAAGCAGCAAGCCCGGACGGGGAGCAGTTCGAGATTGAGCGGGCCGCGGCGATCGTCCGTCAGAGTCGCGACAGAGCCGCCTCCGAGACGCTCGCGGCACTGCTGGACGCGGTGCAGCAGTTCCGGGGAGGGAAGCCGTTCACGGACGACGTCACAGCCGTCATCGTCAGGATCACCGGCGGGACGGGCGAGAGCTGACGCCCCCGGCCTCAGTCCGTCAGGTCGTCCGAGTCGGCCCGCCGCAGCAGATACCACGGCTCGCGCAGGCCGATCAGCCGGGCCGTCCCCATAAAGACCGCTGCCCCCGCGAATACGGGCAGAACGACCGACAGACATCGCTCCGCAAAGGCGTCGCCGGAGGGAAACAGCCAGAGGGCGACAAGGACCGCAACGCTCATGGCGGCCGTCGCCGCAACCGTCCTCAGACCGGTCACCAGAACGCGCTGCCAGTCGAACCGTCCGAGGTCACGCTGCAGCCGGAGCGTAGTCTGCACCGCCTGGAGCGTCAGGGAACCGGTCGACGCAATCGCCAGTCCGACGCCACCGGCCGGCACGACCAGCGACAGGCTGAGCAGGAGATTCGCGGCGACGGCCACCAGACCGATGTTCATCGGCGTGATCCGGTCGCCGGCCGCGTAGAACCCCCGCTGGGCAATCAGAAGCGTGATCGTCGACCAGACGGCTGGTCCGTAGGCGGCGATCATATGACTGGTGAGCCGGGCATCGGCGGCGTTGAACTGCCCATGCTCGAACAGCAGCCGGGTGATCGGATAGGCCAGCAGCATCAGGCCGACACTGCTCGGCAGCCCGATCGCCAGGGCCATGCGAATGCCGAAATTGATGTCGTCGCGGGCGGCAGACACCTGCCCCCGCTGAATGTGTTCGGACAGGCGGGGGAACAGCACTGTCCCCAGTGCCACACCGAAAACGCCCATCGGAAACTGGTACATCCGCTGGGCAAAATAGAGCGCCGCCGCCGTCCCGGAATCGACGAGTGCCGGCAGCCCCGCGATCCGCCCTCCCTGGGACGAACCACCTTCCGGAGCCGACACCGCCCAGGCGATCATGCTGTCGATGATCGCGTTCACCTGGGCTATGGTGACGCCGACAATCACGGGAAGGACGGCAAGGGTGACGCGGCGGAGTTCCGGCAAGGACTCGCGCCACTGCGGCGAGGGAGGCAGACCGCAACGGGACTGCACCGTCGCCGCGATGCCCAACTGAACAACGCCGGCGACGATGACGCACCAGCTGACAATCTGGATCTGTTCCCGGGCGTCGTGACTCGAGTAGGCGGCGAGCGCAACCGCCGCGATCCAGATCAGATTCAGCAGGACCGGCAGAAACGCGGGCCAGAAGAACTCGCGCAGCACATGCAGCACGGCACAGATCTGCGCCGTCAGACAGATCAGAATCGTGTACGGCGCCAGAATGGCCGTCAGTTCGAGCAGCAGCCGCAGGTCGGGGCTCATCGGCAGATAGAGCAGGGCCAGCAGCAGCGGCACCAGGGCGGCGGCGGTCAGCAGCAGCAGGAACTCTGCCAGTCCCACAAAGACCGCCGTCGCGACGCTGCGCGCCTTCTCACGCCCCGAGCTGGTGAGCGTTTCGACGAGAACCGGAAGAAAGGCCGCCGTCACCGCCCCTTCGCCGAACAGCTTGCGGGCGGCGTTGGGGACACGAAACGCAAGGCTGAAGGCGTCCATGACGCTGCCCGCCCCGAACAGGCTCGCCATCGCGATGTCGCGACAGAGCCCGAAGACGCGGCTCAACAGTGTACACAGGCTGACAATGCGCAGATTGGCCAGCAGGCCGCGGGATTCCCTGGTGCGGTCCCCGCCCCCTGGTCGCTGGTGCGATTCCTGTGACTGCTCCGCCATGGAACTCTTCCGGTGCCTCGAAACCGATGGCGGAGACTCTTAGGAAATTTGACGACACAGAGAAAGGGGAGTCCCGGGGTTGTTCCGGCCACCCCGGACAGTGCCGGGCAGGCTCAAACGGCACCCGGGCCGCGATGCTCAGGGGGAAACCGCGAGTGAACCGGCATCCCCCTGCTGCCATTCGCGATACTGGAAACTGTCCCGGAACCGGCTGTAGCCGTTCCCCGGTCCAACCACCAGTGGATCGATCCCCGTCTCCCGACGGCTGTTGTACACCGCAGAGTTGGGCGCGAACTCGAAATCCTCGCCGCGAATGCCATGAGTGAAGGCTTCGTGGGGACGTCGGCCGGCGAACGGAATGACCCGCTTCTCGCCATCCTCATCGGTCCCTCCCCAGAAGCGGTCCCACGAACGATGATCCTTCACACGGGTGTTCTCCTGTCCATCGGCCCCGACCCAACGCAGCAGGTCGTAGATGTTTCGGGAGCCGGTCCAGGTGAGTCCCTCGTGTCCGTCCAGAGCAGGCAGCATCTTTGATCCCATCCAGTCCGCCTTGTAGGCCGTTCCCGTACTGACAATGTCGACCGGGGTCGCAAGACGCGGGAAGAAGAAGACATCCCGGGCCTGAACGGCACAACGGTCGAGCGTCAGTTTGAGCCGGGAATCGCCCCCGCTCCCCTGGAAGACATTGAATGCGTTCTTGCTGAACACGACGCAGTTCTCGAGGGTCACGTTCTGCGTTCCGTTGACGGTCAGTTCCAGAGCGGCCCGTCCGCCGACCAGCAGCGAATTCCGGATCACCAGCGAACCGGCCTGGTCCATCAGGACGGGAACCATCCCCCGTTCGTTGCTCTCCGAGATGGCACAGTTGAGCATCCGAAGATTGCCGCCGTTGAGCACAATCGCCGCCCATGGAAGGCCGTAGCCGACGTTCGGCGGATCAAACTGGAAGTGAAGCCCCTCGAGTGTCACCGTCCCCTTGTTGATGCGGAGCATATGGCGGGCATTGACGTCATCTTCGGGACGGAGGCGGCGGCCACGGTCGTCATACCCCAGCGCGAAGATCATGACCGGTGTGTATCCGGGACCGGCGGCAATGGTGAGACTCTTGTCGAGGTTCAGGTGCGGCATCTCGAACGGGCCGGCACCGTCAATGTGGATGACGTCGCCGTCCTTCGCCGCCTTGAGTGCGTCCGTCAGCCGCCGATAGCGTGGTTTGCCTTCCCGGCTGACGATCTGGAAGCGTCGATCCGGCTCCCCTTCGAGCAGACGCGAGATGTCACTTCCCAGATTGGCCCGACGCAGGAACAGGATTGCGAAGGCGGTATCGGAGAGGGAGCCCCGGCTTTCCGAGGGATGTTTCCACTCGCCGTCTTCCCCCTGTGATTCGACAAGGGCGGTCGCCCCTTTTTCGAACCAGTTCGTTCCGCCGAACTCCGGCAGGCCAAGCATCACGCCCATACGCTCGACCGACCACAGGAAGTAGCGGGCCGAGTTCCGGTTGATCCCCTTGGCATAATTCCCCGCCTTCTCGAGCCCTTTCGAAAAGACCGGATCGGCCAGCAGCGTCGTCGACTGCGGACCATCGGCCGTCTCATCCGGTTCATCGAGGCGACGACGCACCGTGCTGTCGCTCTGCAGCTGACGAATCCGCGTGGCGCGGGCCACGGTCAGACAGAACAGCCCCGCGTACGTCATCGACGAGCGCGAACCCTGGTCTTCGACGTCATGGCGGTAGGGCCACCCGCCATCCTCCTTCTGGGTCGACACGAACCGCTCGCCGACACGGGCCATCGTGTCATCGACGTTGACGCCCCACCGCGAGGCAACCCACAAACCGAGGGTCGCGAACTGCGTGCAGCTGTTGTCGCCGGGACCGTCCGGAGGATCAGGACGCGACTTCGGATTGCTCAGGATGCCGGGATTCACGATCGGACAGTTGTAGCCCCAGCCTCCTTCGACGTTCTGTCCGGCAACGAGGCGTGCGGCCAGGCTGCGGATGGGGGTCCGATTGTCACGATCGCCGACGCGCGACAGAAACAGGATCGCCAGCGCCAGATCGTAAGTGTTCTTCAGGTCATCCAGGTTCCGCCGGACAAACCGCTGGGCTTTCTCGACCACCGGATCGGACACCGACATGCCGTTCTCGAGCAGTGCCAGCCCGCACAGTGACGTGATGCCGACCGCATGCCCTTCGTAGTGCCAGCTTCCATCATCCGCCTGCTGGGACTTGAGGTACTCGACGCCCTTGAGACGGGCAGCCTCAATTTCCGCTGCGGAGGCAGCGAATCCGTCGGCGGCAGAGAGTGTGGGGAGCAGGGTTCCCAACAGAAGAATGGCAACACGTTGCATGACTCGATCACTCCGCGCGGACCAAAGCGGTCGGCAGACACTGTACGGTACTGGTAGAGACATCGGAGGACGTGGATTCGATCCACTTCGTATGATGTCAGCACGCCAGGGCTCTGTCGATAGAGAGCACCTGCGGCCGGGCCGTTGTGCGAACTCCATCCCTCGGCCAGAATGCTCGCTTTGAGACCGCACTCCGAAAACCGGACCGTTCGCATGACCGAATCGACCATCCCCTATCCCAGGGACGAAGGACAGGAAGTCCGCGTCTCGGCGGACGACCTGCACGCTCTGCTGACCGCAATGCTCGTCAAGCAGAGCCTGTTCAAGTTCGACGCCAGAACCGTTGCCGAGCGAATGGTCGAAGCCGATCTGCGGGGAATTCAATCGCACGGCAGCCGCACGATCGGACGCTATCTCGACGCGATCGATGCCGGCGACATCGACCCCCGTGCGCGGGTGCTGACGGTCTCGGAAACGCCGGCGGTCGCCGTCCTCGACGGCAGTCGCGCCGTCGGGCACGTGGCGGCCACCAAAGCGATGACAATCGCCATCGAGAAGGCGAAAGACGTCGGCACCGGAACCGTCGCCGTCGGAAACAGCCAGCACCTGGGGGCCGCTTCCGTTTATGCCCTCATGGCAGCCCGCGAAGGGTTGATCGGATTCTGCACGACCAGCACGGGACGTCCCACGGTGGCGGCGTTCGGAAGCGCGCAACCGGCCGTCGCCAACAACGCGCTGGCCTGGGCCGTGCCGATGGGGGATGACGAACCGTTCGTTCTCGATATGGCGTGCGGTGCGACCTCCTGGGGAAAGGTGGAATCCCTGAAGATGTACGGTCAGCCACTGCCGGGAAACGTCGCCCTGGACGAGGCCGGAGAGCCGACCGACGATCCCGCGGCGGCGGCGACGATGCTGCCGGCGGCCGGTGCGCGAGGCTTCGGTCTGGCGTTCGTCGCTTCGGTACTGGCCGGTCCACTCGCCGGTGGCGTTCTGCCGATCCACCGCAAGCGGACACCAACGGCCGACGGATCGCAGCACTTTTTCTACGCGATCGACGTCTCGCAGTTCACAGACCCGGCCGCGTTTGCAGATCAGCTGCGTACGGCCGGCGAAATGATTCGCGATCTCGCGCCGGTCGATGGTGTCGAAAGCGTGCGGCTGCCGGGGGACATTGAAGCCGCCTGCGCCCGGCAATGGCGCGCAGAAGGGATTCCGCTGCACCGTTCGCACGCCGAGGAACTCGAGCAACGTGCCGCGGCACTCAAGGTCGAGGTTCCCTGGTCAACGACCGCATAGCGAACGGCCGAACAGGAACAGCCGAAACCGGCCCGGATCGAGCGGTCCGATGCATGGCCGCGGTGGTGCCGCAACAAGTCCGCAACAAGAGTGATGCAGCAACGAAAAACGGGTCGTTCGGGGGTGATCCGAACGACCCGGCGTAGTCCTTCACGCAATTGAGACCTGGCATCGTGTCCGGGTGGGCGGAGGGCCTTCTTCCTGAAGGGGTGCCTCCGGCCCGATGTCTCGCTCGTGGCGCCTCGTGCGCTCTGCGGCGTGAAGTGGCTCTACAGGGATTATCGGCGAAGCCGCTATGACAACTTGAGGCCGGAGAACGCTTCCGCCGGGACGAACACCAGCAGCCCGCAGGATCCCTACGGCTGTGGCGATCCCTGCGAGAGCTCAATACTTCGCCAGCAGTACCAGCTTGCCACCGACGAGTACGGACGCCACGGCTCGGCAATCCGCAGACTCGTTGCACGGTCCGGCAGCTCCGCCAGGCCGTAGAGGTTCCGGATCGCAGTCCGGATTCCCAGGTCGTCCGGCGGAAAGACGTCCGGCCGTCCCATCGAGAAGATCAGGAACATCTGGGCCGTCCACACGCCAATGCCCCGCACCTGTGTGAGACACTCGATGATCCGCTCGTCCGGCCAGCGCCCCATGCGCGAAAGCGGCACCGATCCCTCTGCGACACGGGCGGCCAGATCATGAATGTAACCTGCTTTCTGCGGAGACAGACCGCAGCCGCGAAGCTCCTCAAACGACATGGCGGCAACGCCCTCGGCGGTCAGCTGCCCCGGCTTGAGAGCCTCCACGAGTCGGGACGTGATCGAACGGGCCGCCGACGTCGAAATCTGCTGGGCGATGATGGCCCGCACCAGCGACCGAAACCGGGCCCGCTGCCGCTTCAGCCGGTACGGCCCCACGGCATCGATTACCGAGCCGATCACCGGGTCAGCCGATTTCAGGTGCTGCAGTGCCGACTCAACCATCTCTTCGCCAGACGTCATGACAGCGTGTCCGCTCCGCAGAGTTCTTCCGACCGGGTGAGTGGCAATGGCAACGAATCGAGGAACTCGGCGTGAGCGTCCCGGATGCGGTCCGGAGCTGCATACATGACATTGTCGTGGCCGGCACCGGGAAGCTCGACGAACCGGCGAGGCAGACCATTGAACGCACGCTGCGGCGCCGCCCGAAACAGCTCCCGCCCATGCGCAATCGGAATCAGACGATCCCGGCTCCCGTGAATGATCATCAGCGGACAGGCAATCGCTCTCATCCGGCGGCGGGAGTTGAAGCGGTCCACCATCACCATGCGAACCGGCAACCAGGGAAACCGCGCCGCCGCCACGTCCACCAGCGATGTGAACGTCGATCGCAGGATCAGCCCGGCGGGGATGCTGCCCTTGCGGCACTGATCGGCAGCGAGCCGGGTCGCCACACCGCCCCCGAGCGATTCGCCGTAGATGACAATCCGCTGAGCCGGCACCCCAAGCTGTTCGGTGGCAAACGTCCAGACGCGGCGGGCGTCCCGGGCCATCCATCGCTCGCTGGGCGAACCGGCATTCTCGCCGTACCCGCGATAGTCGACGATCAGCACGTCACACCCCAGCGAGGTGAGCTGCTGGATTGCCTTCAGACGGTACCCCCGATGACCGGTCGTGCCGGGACAGTAGAGAACCAGCGCCCGCCCGCGCGGTTGCCGACACCGATCGGAATCGGCCTGTTGCGTCGGGCACGCCGGCGAATCACTCGCGGCCAGGCAGAGCCAGCCGTTGAGGATCAGATCGTCGTCGGTTCGAATCCGGACGGTACGAACCCGCTCGGCGGGCAACCCGGATGCATCACGCGAGACTTTCTCCCGACGGGGACGGTAGATTAGCTTTCCCTGCAGATACTGGATCATGTGGTGTGCATTCTGTGGCCCGGGAGAGCGGTGTCACTCATGCCGTCGCAGTCCCTTGCCGCGGGTGCGACACGCGAGCCGCCTCGAGGCGGTGAACATGAACCAACATGGGATAACTATAGAGTCTGGGTTCCGACACCGGCAATTCCCCCCACCGACGCCGGGGAGACACCCGGAGGGGAAGAGTCATGCAGCTGATTCCGGTGCTGGATGTCCGCGACGGCATCGTCGTGCGGGGTGTTGCCGGGGAGCGATCCCGCTACCAGCCGGTCACGAGCCGGCTGACGACCTCGGCCAGACCGCTCGAAGTGGCGCGATCGCTACGGGATACGTTCGACACGCGGGCGGTTTACGTCGCCGACCTCGACGGCCTCGAACACTCGCAACCGGACCGGGATCTGCACCGGACGCTGTCTGCGGACGGTTTTGAACTGCTGCTCGACTGCGGCGTCCGCGGGCCGGACGACGCTGTCGTCGCTCTCGAATCGGGCGCCAAAAACATCGTCATCCCGTTGGAAACCTGGACAAGTGCGGACGCATTGGGTTCGCTTGTCGCCCGGGCGGGAGCGGACCGGCTCGTCTTCAGCCTCGACCTGAAGGCGGGACGCCCCCTGTCGGGAGCCGGCGACTGGGACGGCATGACTGCCGAGGCAATTGCCAGGGACGTGGTCGCAGCCGGCCTCCGGTCGCTGATCGTCCTGGACCTTGCGGGAGTCGGCGTTGACGGCGGGGTTCCGACCCTTCCGCTCTGCCGGGCCATCCGCAGCGAGTTTCCGGACGTGCAGGTCATCACCGGCGGCGGTGTGCGGGGTCGGGGCGATCTGCAGGCACTCGCCGCGGCCGGCGTCGATGGTGTGCTGGTCGCCTCCGCGCTGCACAACGGACGGGTGACACCTGAGGACGTCGCGGCCGTCCAGGCTCAGTCCTCCGCCGAGTAACCGTCGACGGCTTCGAAGGCGAGCGGCGTTTCCGACAGCACGTCCGCAATCCGGATCGAGTAGCGCCCCTTGAGCAGGTCGGTCAGCAGGTCGCCACAAACCCGCCCCCGCCACCCCTGCATCAGCCGGGGGAGCGGTTCGCTGTTCGGATCTCCGTTGACCATGTGCCAGCGGACCAGTTCCTGCAGGTCGTTCATCGTCCCGACGATGTTGGTCGACAGGCCCAGTTCGTTGCAGCGGTTCGCCAGCGCCAGCCCCAGCACCTTGCTGAGGACATCTTCCTGAGGCGGATTCTGCGGCGGCCTGGGCTTTTCGGGCAGTTCGTCTTCCGGGAGGGCCATGGCCCGCTCGACGGCGGCGAGGATGTCGCCAGCCATCCGCTGGTACTCGCGCCGATGCATCCCCCGCGTCCGGTTCAGGTCGTTGAGTGACCTTGGCCGGCGGGTGGAAATCTCGATGAGCAGGTCGTCACGCAACATGCTGCGGACGGGGCGATTGAGCGACTCCGCCACTTCGGCCCGCCACTGGTACAGTTCGCGGGCGACCGCCATCTGTCGTCGTGAGAGGCGGTGAATACCGGGCAGCCGTCGCCACGTATTGCGCGCCGCCTCCCCCTCGACATCGTCGATCAGACGCTCGAACTCCGCCCAGGCCCAGTCGACACGGTCCTTTTCGGAGAGCGCCTGCTGCTGCCGGCCCCAGATCTCAATGAGATACCGGACGTCTTCGAGGGCATAGTCGATCTGCCGGGACGTGAGCGGACGACGCTGCCAGTCGGTCCGGGTCTCGGATCCCTGAATCCGCTTGCCGGTCACCCGTGGCACGAGCATCTGGAAACCGAGAGGGAACCCCCGGCTGAGCAGGCCCTCGGCGATCTGGACATCAACCAGCTGCTGCGGACGACCGCCTCCCAGGTGCATGCAGAAGCGGATTTCCTCTCGGCCACCATGCACGATGACCGTTACGTCCGGATCGCGCATGACCTCCCACCACTTCGAGAGATCCTCGATCTCGAAGGGGTCGATGACCGCCTCCAGTTCGGTCGTGGCCAACTGGATCAGGCAGAGTCGTGGCCGAAAGTACGATTCGGAAACGAACTCGGTATCGAACGCGACGACACCGGCCTCTCGTGCTTTGTCGCAGAGAGTGTCGAACTGAGACTGGCTGGTGACAAGACGGCCCGGCATGGCACCTCTACATCAACTGGCGTGACGCAAACCAACCGTCAGGCGTCGAGCTGCCATCGCGCCTGCCGCAACACGGCCAGCGGCGCATCGGCCATCTTCTCGTACCAGACGGTCAACAATGTTCCATCCGTCAATTCAACGGTGGACGGGTACCCCAGATCCCCCGAAGCGGCATCGGCAGAGATCCGGATCGGTTCGGACCAGGACCGTCCGTCGTCAGAACTCACACGCGCCTGATTGCCGATCGGAACGCGGCGATGCCCGTAGCTCATGACGATGCGATCGTCGCGCAGACGCAGCAGGTGGGAGGGATATCCCCAGATGCCGGTCGTCTCCGGGACGCTCCAGGTGGCACCGCCGTCGTCCGAAACGGTCTGCAGCGTTTCGTAGTGTGTCTGCTTGTTGTGATTGCGGATCTGGGCAATGATCCGGCCGCTCGCGGTCTCGACCGCGTGCAGCTCGTGATAGTTCTTCGGATCGTCGCCGGAACGGTTCGGGATCTCGGCGAGCCACTTCCAGCTCTGACCGTCGTCTTCCGACACCGAAACGCCGATCCGGGGCGTCTCCCGCCACAGCTGCTTGCCGGCGTACAGAATGCGACCATCCGCCAGCTGCGTCGGACCGTGAGGGCTGTTGACCAGACTGTCGTACCGTGCCGACCAGGTCAGACCGTTGTCGGTCGACCGCAGCATCCAGGTCCCCAGTTCCTGCTGGCGTTGCTCGGAAGAGAGACGGTCGCGGGCCGACTGCCAGCGGGCCAGCCGGTCGGCATCCCACTTCTGTTCCCGCTCGGCCCGTTCGAGAGTCGGTTCATACGCCAGAGACGTGAACGTGGTTACCAGTAGCGTGCCCGCCTGTGTTTCCAGAATGCCGGCATCCCGGTCATCCAGCGCGCTGTCGAGCAGCGTGCGCGGCCAGCTCCAGTTGGCCCCTTCGTCATCGGAGGTCATCATCTCGACCGTTCCGAACGGGCAGACATGAGCTTCGCGACGGCCTGACCAGACAAGCACCAGACGGCCGCTCTTCTGCCGCGTCAGCGTCGGCCAGCCGTGATACAGCTGCGGCTGCCGGGAAATGACACGCGTCTCGACAACATTCGGCGAGGTTGCGGATGCAGCCCGGACCGTGCCGGACAGTGTCGCTCCGACGGCAAGGGCACCGACGCGCAGGGCATCACGGCGGGACAAAGCGTGCTCAATCATGCGGAGTAGTCGCTTCCTATCTGAATCGTCCTGGCAGCGATCGACAGTGCGTCTCCGAGCACTGCACCGTCCGCGGCTCGGGAACGGAACGGTTGATCAATAGATTAGTTAATTCCGGGGCCGCTGGGAACTCCGGAGATTGACATGCGTAAGGCAGGCTCTGCAAGGCTCCGTGCGGCCGGTCAGCCTCTGCCACATCCGAATGCGCAGCAGAGTTGTCTCCCCGACGGGTCACCCGTTATAGAGCCCCGTAATCACGCGGCCCTCACTGATCTGAAACGGCTGTCCGACCAGATTGGTGTAGTGGCCGGCCGGGTCGATCCCCAGTGCCGAGAACATCGTCGCCACCACATCCCACGGGCCGTACGAGTCGTCGACCGGGTACGCCCCCTGAGGATCGGACGCCCCGACCACGTTCCCGCGACCGACACCGGCCCCCGCGAGCATGATCGAGTAGGCGCGGCTCCAGTGCTTGCGTCCCGGAGACGAACCGGCGAACCGCTTCTCCAGAGCGACCAGCGGTGCCCGGCCGAATTCCCCCATGCAGACAACGAGTGTCTCCTCCAGCAGCCCCCGCTGTTCGAGATCCTGCAGCAGCGTGGAAACCGTCTGATCAAACCGGGGCAGCAGGTAGTCCCGCAGGCCGACAAAGATGTCGTTGTGTGTGTCCCAGCCCCAGGCATCCCGGTCTTCGGGGGTATTGTCCTGGCCGCGGTTATTGTGATTGAGGATGACGGTCACCATCGGGCAGCCCGCCTCGACCAGCCGCCGGGCCAGCAGACAGGCCTGACCGGAACGGTGTCGTCCGTAGCGGTCCCGGAGAGCATCCGGCTCGGCAGTGAGCCGAAAGGCATCGCGCGTTTCCGGGCGATCGAGCATGGCAAACGCCTGCTCGTACAGCGAGTTCATGTCCATCGCCGAGCGGTCGGTCGACAGCGTTTGCGCATACGATTCGATGCTGGAGAGCAGATCCCGCCGGGCCTGAGCACGGACGGGAGGGAGATCGCGATGCGGCTCCAGTCCCGGCACGACAATCTTTCCGGACGATACATCGCCGAGCGTAAACGGATCGTACCGCTTCCCCAGAAACCCACCGAACTGCCCCGGAGCGATGATGTTCGGAACGTGTGCCGGCCCGTTCAGATGAACGGCCGTGCGGGCGAACGACCGGCTCGGTCGCACCCGCTGCAGGATCGAACTGTAACCGGGCGAGTCATCCGGACCGGGCGGGGGATTCGCCGAGCGTCGACGGTGATAGCGTCCCGTCATCGACAGATAGAACGCCGAACCGTGGTCGACGTCTTCGTGAGACATGGACCGGACAAGTGTGAACCGGTCGGCCAGCTTCGCCAGACGCGGCATGTGCTCGCAGAATCGCACACCCGGCAACTTGGTCGGGATCGACGTGAAACTGCCGCGGATCTCTGCCGGGGCGTGCGGCTTGGGATCCCAGGTATCGATCTGGCTCTGTCCGCCGCTGGCAAACAGGACAATGACCGACTTCGCCCGTCCAAAGCCGGGAGGGTGACTCTCCGAACCTGTGGCCGCAGCACGAGAGGGCATCAGCCCGGGAAGCCCCCAGGCCAGACCGCCAAGGCCCCCCAGGCGGAGCCACTCGCGTCGGGACGTGTCCGCATCAACAAATCGAAGCATCCAGTCAGGTCCGTGTCGGCGGGAATCGGCGCCCCCTGTCGCCGGGGACGCATCAACGGGCGCACATTCATTCTCTGCCGTGGGGGAATTCGATGCAAGAACACCCCTCGAGCCGTCTGGTGAAGGCTCCGCCGAACCGGACCAACGGTGGCGAATCGAGAGAAACGGGAGAAACGTGCCTTCGATTGCGTAGCAGACCGGGAACAGCTGCGCTGCGCCGGGAAGAGCGGGGGACGGTCACATTGCGGAATGCGACATCACAGTGACGGCACAAAAATCAGAGCGACGACATCCAGCAAACCGGATCCCGGCGTCCATGTCGCCACATCTCTCCTGACCGGAACCACTTACAGGCAACCGGCAGATTTGGCACGTTGCGTGCGTTTCTGTCCTGGCGTCCCGCCGGCACGGGAAACACGCCGGCCAAACCAACGGTATCCCGGATCTCGGGGAGAGAGAGATGAAAAGCCTGATCTTTGCCACAGTCGCCGCGTCTGCGTTCGCGTTGGGTGGAACCGACTCCGCGGAAGCCGGCTCGTTCTACTTCGGGGTGGGGAGTGGCCCGCGCGGCACGCGGATCTATGGTCACAGTGGCCCTCGCGTGTATCGCGACTACTACTACCGTGGTCCCCACTCACGCCACCACCGCGGTCGCGGCCACTACGACTACTACCCGGGCGGCTTCTATCGCCACGGCCACCACTACGACTACGTGCCGGGACACTATCACTGGCACCCGGGCCGCGGTCACGGCCACCACCATCACCACTAATCCACGAGCCCCCGACAGCCGTCGGCCCCACGTCGGATCGTTTCGCGGTCGCTTCGGCGCTTCCAGGATTCCTTGCCCGTCCCCTGGAGCAACGAGCGGCCGCGTTTTCTGTTGCGCTCCCAAGCGGGAGACTCAGCAATATTCTTCCCCTGCGCAGCCCCGGTCTGTCACAAGACTTGGTGCGTTTGAATCACGGATCATCGAGCCATCCACAACCTTCCGCTTCCCGCCCCGCCAGGAGTGGCCTAGAATCGGCCCTGCGCACGAATCGAAGGCAGCCCTTTCTGCTGCCGCTGCTGCCCGCGAATCGAAGCGAAGGAAGTGCACGTATGAGGGTCTGGCCAGGGAAGCCTTATCCACTGGGAGCGACCTGGGACGGCCGGGGCGTTAACTTCGCAGTCTTCTCCGAACACGCCACGCGGGTCGAACTCTGCCTGTTCGACTCCCCCTCGGCCTCGACGGAATCGTTCTGCATCCCGCTCCGCGAACGGACCGACTTCGTCTGGCACTGCTATCTGCCGGACCTGAAACCGGGACAGCTCTACGGCTACCGGGTCGACGGCCCCTACGAACCGCACCACGGACACCGCTTCAACGCCCACAAGGTGTTGATGGACCCCTACGCGCGTGCCGTCGGACGGCGGCTGCGCTGGGACGACGCGATGTTCGGCTACCGCATCGGTGATCCGGCCGAAGACCTCTCCTTCGATACCCGCGACAACGCCCACTGCGCGCCACTCGCCGCCGTCACCGACGACCGCTTCCGCTGGAGGGGGGATCGACCGCCACACGTCCCCTGGCACAAGACCGTCATCTACGAACTGCATGTCCGCGGATTCACGATGATGCACCCGGACATCCCGCCGGAGATCCGTGGCACCTATGCCGGCCTCGCCAGCCGCCCCGCCATCGAGCACCTGCTCAAGCTCGGGGTCACGGCCGTCGAACTGCTGCCGGTTCACCATCACGTCGACGACCGGCACCTGGTCGAACGCGGCCTCAGCAACTACTGGGGGTACAACACCCTCTCGTACTTCGCTCCCGATACCCGCTACGCCGCTGACAAGTCGCCCAACGGGTCCATCGCCGAGTTCAAGCGGATGGTCCGCACGCTGCACCGGCACGGGCTCGAGGTGATTCTCGACGTCGTCTACAACCACACCGGCGAAGGGAACCACCACGGACCGACACTCTCCCTGCGCGGCTTCGACAACCGGCACTATTACCGCCTCGTCCCCGGACAGCCGCGGTACTACATGGATTACACGGGCTGCGGCAATACGCTCAACATGCTCTGTCCCCGCGTGCTGCAGCTGATCATGGACAGCCTGCGGTACTGGGTCACCGAGATGCACGTCGACGGCTTCCGGTTCGACCTGGCCAGCGCCCTGGCCCGTGAGCTGCACGAAGTCGACAAGCTCGGCGCGTTCTTCGACATCATTCATCAGGACCCGGTCCTCTCACGCACCAAACTGATCGCCGAACCGTGGGATCTGGGTGAGGGCGGCTATCAGGTCGGCAACTTCCCGGTCGGCTGGACCGAGTGGAACGGCAAGTACCGCGACAATGTGCGGCGGTTCTGGAAAGGGGATGGCGATGCGGTCTCCGAATTCGCCACCCGGCTGTGTGGTTCCAGCGACCTGTACGAGCACAACGGTCGCCGGCCGTATGCCAGCATCAACTTCGTGACCGCCCACGACGGGTTCTCCCTGAATGACCTCGTCTCGTACAACCACAAGCACAACGAGGCGAACGGGCACGGCAACGACGACGGCGACAACCACAACCTCAGCTGGAACTGCGGACAGGAAGGCCCCACCGACGACCCCGAGGTCAACAGCCTCCGCGGACGACAGATGCGGAACTTCATGGCGACACTGCTCCTCTCCCAGGGCGTGCCGATGATCCGCAGCGGCGACGAAATCTGTCACTCCCAGGGCGGCAACAACAACGCCTACTGCCAGGACAACGAAATCAACTGGCTCGACTGGGACCTCTCCCACGAACAGAAGGACTTCTTCGAATTCGTCAGCCGGATCCTGAGAATCTGGCGCGCCAACCCGGTCTTCCAGCGGCGGCAGTTCTTCCAGGGACGCGCCATTCGCGGCAAGCAGCAGAAGGACATCCACTGGCTGACGCCGGACGGAGAGGAAATGAGCGACTCCGACTGGCATTCCATGCACGCGCGCTGTCTGGGCGTCATTCTCAACGGCGACATGACCGACGAGATTGACGAGTTCGGCCGGCAGATCACCGGTGACACAATGCTGCTGCTGCTCAATGCCCTGCCACACGAAGTCCCCTTCATCCTTCCGGGCAATCCCGAACGGGTGAAGTGGCAGCTCGAAGTCGACACCGCATTCTCGATGACCGCGGTCCGCAAGTACTCCGCATCATCCACATATCTGCTGAAGTCGCGGTCCATGGTCGTGCTGAGGCAGGTGTCACGCCGCTGGGCCCGGTTGCGGCAGCGGCTCGACTGGGGCAAGCCGCGGGCCGTTCGTCCGACCGTGCTCGCCCCCAGCCTCGATGAGACGAACTCGGCAGAAGCGGCAGAAGCGGCAGAAGCGGCAGAAGCGCTTGAAGTCGAGCCCGAAAACGGAGAGATTCAACCCACGGCGGGCACGTGAGCGTCCTTCTGACCGCAGCAACAGGTGGGATATGGCGAGCGAAGACGCGTTGATTGACCGCGTACGATCGGGAGACCGCGAGGCGCTCGCCGCCCTGATCGACCAGAAGACGCCTCAACTGCTGGCGTTCATCGAGAAACGGATGAGCGGCGGTCTGCGGCGGAAGGTCGAGCCGGACGACATCCTCCAGGAACTGACCGTCAGCGCCCTCAACGGTCTCGAAGGAGCCGACTTCACGTCGCTGCAACCGTTCAGCTGGCTCTGTCAGCAGGCCGAACGCCGCATCATCGACGCCCACCGCCGCCACTTCGGTGCCCAGAAACGGGCCGCCGACCGGGAAATCGGCATCGATCGTCCAATCGGCGGCGAAGAGGGGGGCGGGATTGCCGACCTGCTCGTCGCCAGCATGACCTCCCCCAGCAGTGCCTTCTCGCGCAAGCAGAAGGAATACCACATGCTCGAGGCACTTGCCGCCTTGCCCGACGACGCCCGCGAAGCCCTCCGCCTGCGATACCTCGAAGGGCTCCCCAGCAAGGAAATCGCCGAACGCCTCGGCAAGACGGACGGTGCCACGCGCGTCCTCCTGACCCGCTCGCTCTCGAAGCTGCAGGAGATGCTCAGCCGGAACAGCGACTTCCAGAGCCTGCTCCTGAAGCGCCCCGACCGCCCGAACTGACCTCGCCGCGACGCCGACATCCGCTCCATTCGCGGTCCCGGATTCCCCTGCCAGATCCGCGCGGCCGCGGGTCAACCCGGCTGGCCGGATCACTCCTGTGCCGCCGGTCCGGTTGCGTCACGGCCTCGTCGGCAGCCACAGCCGCAGTGCCTCGCCGCCTCCGATCCCGACGGAGCAGCACCTCGCGAATCCCTCGCAACGTCCCGTCCCGACGCCAGCGACGCACATACCAGTAGACCGTCGTCCAGGGTGGAAAGTCGTGCGGCAGCATCCTCCAGACGCAGCCGGTCTGCCAGCGGTAACTGAGAGCGTTGACGACCTCCCGCAGGTCGATCGTGCGGTGAGGTGCGCCGGACGACAGCTCGGCAAGCAGTCCGGCAATCTCCGTCCACTGCCGGTCGGAAACGTCACTGGGATACCCGCGACGGGAAGCAGATGCACTCATGGCGTGGCCCGAAAAGATGTCACAGCGTCAGTGATTCGAAGCGGTCCTGGAAACGGCCTCCGGAGACTGGCCCTCCGCACCGCGCAGCCGGACCAGTTCCGGATCAATCCAGCGGCGGCACAGGGCCGTGATCGGAACCCGCTGCCGCGCCGCTTCGTCGCGAAGCGCTTTCCAGTCGGAGAGGGGAAGGAAGAACGAGATCTGCTTGCGCAGCTGACCTGTGGCCATGGCAGACTCCCATTGGGAACAGTGCGAGCACGGGACGAACCTGCGGTTACTCCGCATCGTCCGAGGGCCGGTGTTCTGTCGGATCGGACGTCGGACGGCGCCGGCGGGACCGGGAGCGGCGGGGACTGGGGTCCGGCTCCAGCTCGTCGGGGCCGTCGTCGAACTCGAGACGACGTTGCAGTTCGTCGCGAAAGCAGGGGTTCAGGTCGTCATCCCAGGCAAAGCGAACTTCTCTCACCATCGTGGCCCATCCTGTCCAGTTCGAGAGGATCGAAGAACGACGCGCGCATGCCGCTCAGCACGGGCAATGCGCTCCTGGCGAGCGGTGGCCTCCCTGCCGCTCCGTCGGTGCCTCCTGACCGTTCCGCTCGACCGGGTGCGGCATCCATTCCAGTCCGGCAGCCCTCCTGGCGTGTGGTCACGGGATTCTGCTTGTCCCGCAACGTGAACAATTGTACCATACCAGTTCAGTAGTGTTCAACAAAAAACTGAACATTTTTGCACAGGTACTCCCATGCGGCGGACCACGCAGGTGATCGTCGAAACGATTGAAACGGAGTGCCGCCAGCGCGGGTGGAACGTGGCCGAACTCGAGCGGCAGGCGGGAATTGCACGCGGGACCTTCTACCGCATGAAGCGGGGCGAAACGGCGACGCCGCGGGCGAGCACACTCCGGAAGATCGCCGATGCCCTCGAGATGGATGTCGACGACCTGTTCCGCAGTGCTCGGCCTCCGCACAGAACCCAGAGTGGCCCGTCCGCCGGGACCATCGACGACGACCGGCGGACATTCGACCGGGCAACGAATCCGGTCGTCGACGAGGTCGTGCGGGAGCGGCCCCGACTGTTCGCGGGCTGGTCACCCGACGAGTGGGACGAGCTGTACAGCTCGTTCGGGACCGGCGGACAGTTGAGTGCTTCCGGCGTCCGGACGGCTGCCGAGGCAATTAACCAGAAGCGGGAAACGGTGCACCGTCTGCACGTTGTGCTGGAAACGCATCTGCGTGACGTGGCGATCGAGATGGTCGACACGCTGTTTCGCATGGTACAGGCGAGGGGAAACGGTCCGTTCCCGGAAGCGATGCGGCCGCAATCGAACGAGCAGAGCCCACCTGGCGACCGCCGATGACCGTTTTCCGGCGAAGCGGGCCGCTCAGGTGTCGGGTCCGGAACGGTCAGCATTCGTAGACTTTTCCCGGTCGACTCAGTTCCGCTGACAGGCGGGAACCGCAGAGACCAGATGAGTGGCCCGAGTGCGTCCGCCAGGTGGAACGTCGCGGAGCAGGGGATTGCAAACGGCTGACGCGGACTTTCTAATAGCCGTCATTCGTTCCCCCGGAACCTCGTGGTAGCGACGGCGGAGACGCCTTCGCCTGGCGGGCTGTGAGCCGCCGTCGGTTGGCTGGGGTGAAAAGAGAACACCTGACAGAGCGCCGGACTCCGGTGCGAAAGGAAGAGTGGAATGCGGAACCTGTGGGACGTTGTCCGTTGCGGAATGGCCTGTGGTCTCGTCGTTGTCGGCCTGAACTTCGCTGGCTGCGCGCAGCCGAGCGGTGAAGGTGAACCGGCTGCGGCCACCGAGGACGCTGGCGACGATCACGATCACGGCGAAGAAGGCCACGATCACGCTGCCGAAGGTGGCGAAGAAGTGGTCGCAGAAGAAGTCGTCGAAGAGACCACCGAGCCGGAAGGTGGCTCGTCCACCGATGGCGATGCCGGCGCCGATCTCTGATCGACGTACGGATACGCTCTCGAGCGTCAAAGGCATTCCCCGGCACTGCGGGGGATGCCTTTCTTTATGCGCCCAGCCAGACAGACCGGAGCCCGTGCGATCCTTGCCGACGGAATAGCTGCACGATATGGTCATTGTAGACGTGCTGGCTGCGGGTCCCTCTGCAGCTGCGACGCGCGGACCTGCCTGGATCACACACCCCCGAGACAACGGACGCTTCCCCATGTCACGGAACATTCTCGTTGCGGCATGCCTGTGGGCTGTTGCGATCGCGTGCCTGGACTCTCCTGCCGCGCTGGCGGCCGGAACCGACTGGCCGTACTGGCGTGGGCCCCAGATGAACGGTGTTTCCACCGAGAAGAACCTGCCCACCGAGTGGGATCCCGATGGTGGCGAAGGAAGCAACCTGCTGTGGAAGCGCGAGGATCTCGGTACCCGCTCCACGCCGATCGTCATGAACGGCAAGGTCTATGTGCTCTGCCGTGACCTCCCCGAAACCAACAAGGAAGGCGAAAAGGTCGTCTGCCTTGATGCCGCCACCGGCGAAACCATCTGGGAAAACCGCTGGAACGTCTTCCTCTCCGATGTCCCCGACACCCGCGTCGCCTGGTCGGCCGTCGTCGGCGATCCGGAGACCGGCAATGTCTTCGCTCTTGGCGTCTGCGGACAGTTCCAGTGCATGAACGGCGAAACCGGTGAGACGATCTGGTCGCACTCGATGAGCGAAGAGTACGGCCTGCTGACCACCTACGGCGGTCGTACCAACTTCCCGATCATTCACGAAACGAACGTGATCATCAGCGGCGTCATCATCGGCTGGGGCGAATACGCCAAGCCGCAGCACCGCTTCATCGCCTTCGACAAACGCAACGGTCAGCCCACCTGGTACGAAGGCACCCGCCCGCTGCCGCACGACACCACCTACAGCGCCCCGGTCCTGACCGTCTTCAACGGCGAGGCGGCCCTGGTGTTCGGTTCCGGCGATGGCGGCGTGCACGCCTTCCAGCCGCGGACCGGCAAGCGGATCTGGACCTACAACGTCTCCAAGCGTGGCATCAACACCACCCCGCTGGTCGTCGGTGATCGCGTCTACTGCGGACACAGCGAAGAAAACCTCGACGATACCAAGATGGGCGCCCTGTTCTGCCTGGACGGGACCAGGAAGGGCGACATCACCGAAAGCGGCGAACTCTGGCGGGTCAAGGAGCTGTTCGCCGGCAAGAGCAGCCCGCTGCACGTCGACGGTCGCATCTACGCCTTCGACGACCGTGCCAAGCTGTGGGTTGTCGACGCAGAGACCGGCGAAAAGATCTACTCCAAGTCGCTCGGCACGATGATGCGTGCCTCGCCGCTCTACGCGGACGGCAAGATCTACGCCGCCGAAGCGAACGGCCGCTGGTACACGATGAAGCCGACCGAAGACGGTGTCGAGTTCCTGCACCGGATGCGGCTGAACGGTGAAGAGATCAACGGCTCGCCCATCGCCGCCCAGGGACGGATCTACCTGCCGACGTCGGCCGCGCTGTACTGCATCGGACAGGAAGGAGCCGAGCCGGAAGCCGATCCGCTGCCCGAGCCCGAGGCCGAAACCGCCCGCAGTGAAGACATGGCTCCCGCCCTCGTCCAGATCGTTCCGGCCGAGTCGCTGATCGCTCCGGGAACCCGCCAGCGGTTCAACGTGCGGCTGTACAACGCCAACGGCCAGTGGCTCGACAACGTCGACCCGGCCGAGGTCGAGTTCGCCATCGACGGCCCCGGCGAAATCGACGATGAAGGCGCCTACGTCATCAAGGGAGCCCACTCCGACCAGGCCGCGGTCACCGTGACCGCCAAGGTCGGCGACCTGACCGGAACCGCCCGGATCCGCGTCGTCCCGTCGCTTCCGTGGACGTACGACTTCGACAGCGGCAATGTCCCGGTCACCTGGGTCGGTGCCCGCTATCGTCACGTCGTGATCGACTACGACCTGTTCCAGGAACTCAACGAAACCGACCCGCAGGCCGCACAGCTCTACCTGTACCTCCGCAGTTCGTTCGTCAACAGCGGTGCCCCGGCACTGACCTACGACGATTCGACCCCCGCCCTCAAGTGGACCGACCTGCTCCGGTTCCTCGACCTGGACGGCGGCGAAGTGAAGCCGAAGACGATCGATGACGCCAAGGCGAAGCTTGGTTCCTCGCTGCAGAAGCTGCAGGACGCCGGCGTGCTCAGCAACGTCGAATGGCTCACCTGGGAACGCGAAACGCCCGAAGGCAAGACCGTCAACGAGCCGCAGCTGAAGGTGACCAGCGGCAATCGTGGAGTGACCGGCAACGGCGTGATGGTGAAGATCAAGACCATTCCGAAGGGGACCCGCAGCCAGGGCTGGATGGGTCCGCCCCAACTGGACAACTACACGATCCAGGCCGACGTGATGGGTGCGACGAAGGACGGCAAGCTGCCGGACATCGGTCTGATCGCCCAGCGTTACACCATCGACCTGATGGGGGCCAGCCAGCAGGTCCAGATCCGCACCTGGCCGCCGCAGCTCCGCATGGCCCAGAGCACCCCCTTCGAGTGGCAGGCTGACACCTGGTACACTCTGAAGTTGCAGGCCACGACGGAAGACGGCAAGGCGGTCCTGCGGGGCAAGGTCTGGAAGAAGGGTGAGCCCGAGCCGGAAGAGTGGCTCGTAACCGCCGAAGACCCCTCGCCGAACGAGATCGGCAGTCCGGGTCTGTTCGGAAACGCGAAGGATGCCGAGATCTTCTACGACAACCTGAGCGTGACGACCAACTGATCAACGCCCGCCGGAGACGGCTCCGGCTCTGTGTGAAATCCGGAAATCCCTGGAACCGTCTGTCCTCCGGCCGGCGGTTCCAGTTCTCTGATCGATGAGGGGTAACCCATGAAGTTTCGCTACAAGGCTGCGGCCGCCTGTGCCGCTTCGGTCCTGGGCGCTGCCGTGCTGGCAACCGGCGGAGACACCGAAGGCGTCAAGTACGACCCGACGGCGATTGCTCTCGAGGAAATCAGTCAGCGTGATGTCGGCAAGCGGGACTGGCCCCAGTGGGGTGGCTGGTCCGGTCGCAACAACACCCCCGAAGGCGAAAATATCCCCGTCGAATGGGATGTCGCGTCCGGCGAGAACATCCTCTGGAAGGCGTCGCTCGGTTCGCAGACCTACGGCAACCCGGTGGTCGCCAACGGCAAGATCTACGTCGGCACCAACAACAACTACGGCTACATCAGCCGCTATCCCAAGTCGGTCGACCTGGGCTGCCTGATCTGCTTTGACGCCGAGACCGGCAAGTTCCTCTGGCAGCACTCCAGCCCCAAGCTCCCCACCGGCCGCGTTCACGACTGGCCCGAGCAGGGCATCTGCGATGCCCCCTACATCGATGGGGACCGCCTGTGGTACGTCACCAGCCGCGGCGAAGTCGCCTGCCTCGACACCAACGGCTTCATGGACGGCGAGAATAACGGCCCCTACACCGCCGAAATCAACGAAAACTCCAACGAAGCCGATGTCATCTGGATGTATGACATGATGGGAGAGCTCGGCGTCTCCCAGCACAACATGTGCAGCTGCTCGGTGACCGTCGCCGGCGACATCCTGTTCGTCAACACCTCCAACGGCGTCGACGAGTCGCACATCAACATCCCCTCGCCGGATGCACCCAGCTTCATCGCCATGAACAAGAACACCGGCGAAGTCCTCTGGACCGACAAGTCGCCGGGAACCAACATCCTCCACGGACAGTGGTCCTCGCCCACCTACACCGTGATCAACGGCACCCCGCAGGTGATCTTCGGTGGCGGCGACGGCTGGGTCTACAGCTTCGTTCCCGAAGGGGACGGCAACGGCAACGCCAAGCTCATCTGGAAGTTCGACGCCAACCCGAAGGATTCCAAGTGGATCCTGGGCGGTCGCGGAACCCGTAACAACATCATCGCCACGCCGGTTGTCTACGACAATCTGCTCTACGTCGCCGTGGGCCAGGACCCCGAGCACGGCGAAGGGGTCGGTCACCTCTGGTGTATCGATCCAACCAAGGAAGGGGACGTCAGCCCGACGCTCGCCGTCGACGCCGATGGCAACCCCGTCCCGCATCGCCGCCTGCAGGCCATCGACACCGACAAGGGTGAAAAGGCAATCGAGAATCCGAACTCGGCCGTCGTCTGGCACTACAGCGAAGTGGATGTCGACGGCAATGGCAAGATCGACTTCGAAGAGCAGATGCACCGCTCCTGCGGCACCGTCGCGATCAAGGACGACATCCTCTACATCGCCGACTTCAGCGGACTGTTCCACTGCCTGAACGCCAGGACCGGCGAACAGTACTGGACCTACGACATGTTCGCCGCTGCCTGGGGCTCGCCGCTCATCGTGGACGGCAAGGTCTACATCGGCGATGAAGACGGCGATGTCGCGGTCTTCGAACACTCGAAGGAGCAGAACCTGCTCGCCGAGAACAACATGGAAAACTCGGTCTACAGCACGCCCATCGTGGCCAACAACGTCATGTACATCTCCAACAAGTCGACGCTGTTCGCCATCGGAAACAAGTCCGGCGAATAGTGCAGACGAGCGGCACAACCGAGCATTCGACGACCCGGCAGCCCGCGTGGCTCGCCGGGTCGTTTCGCATCCAGATCGGTTGACTTGTTCTTCCCGGAACGTCAGGCTGACGGCATCTGAGGGCCCTCACCGGCCCCGCTTCCGAGCTCTCTCTGCTGAGGATCTGCCATGCAACGTACGCTCCTTCGTTCCGTTCTTTCATCGGCGGCCGTGCTGCTGCTCGCGGCCGGGGCGGCACAGGCCGATGTCCGCCTGCCCGCCGTCTTCAGTGACCACATGGTCCTGCAGCGCGACAGCAAACTGCCGGTCTGGGGCTGGGCCGACGCCGGCGAAAAAGTGACCGTCTCCTTCCGCGATCAGACGAAGTCGACGACGGCCGGCAACGACGGCACCTGGAAGGTCACGCTCGATCCGGTCCAGGTCGGCGATGCCTCCGAGCTGAAGGTGACCGGCGAGAACACCGTCACCTTCAAGGACGTGCTGGTCGGCGAAGTCTGGGTCTGCAGCGGCCAGTCGAACATGGGCTGGACCGTCAACCGTTCGCTCGACCCCGATCTCGAAGCCGCCACGGCCAAATTCCCGAATATCCGCCTGTTCCAGGTCCCGCTGAAGACCGCCACCGAACCGCAGGATGATGTTCAGGCCGAGTGGAAGCACTGCACGCCGGAAACGATCCCGAACTTCACCGCCGTCGGGTACTTCTTCGGTCGCCAGCTGCACCAGACCCTCGACGTGCCGGTCGGTCTGATCATGACTGCCTGGGGCGGCACCCGTGCCGAAGCCTGGACCAGCCCGGAAGCGATGGCGTCCACGCCCGAGCTGAAGCCGATCCTCGACACCTGGGCGAAGCGCAGCGAAACCTATGATCCCGAAGCCGCAAAGAAGCGCTACGAAGCGGCCATGAAGCGGTGGGAAGATCAGGCCGCAGCCGCCCGCAAGGCCGGCAAGCCGGTTCCCCGCCGTCCCCAGATGCAGGGGAACCCGCGCACCGACCGCCACCACCCCAGCAACCTCTACAACGCCATGGTCGCCCCGCTGGTGCCGTACGCGATCCGCGGCGGAATCTGGTATCAGGGTGAGTCGAACGCCGGTCGTGCCTACCAGTATCGCACGCTCATGCCGACGATGATCACCAGCTGGCGTGATGCCTGGGACCAGGGGGACTTCCCGTTCTACATGGTGCAGCTGGCGAACTTCCGTGAGATCAAGGACCAGCCGGTCGAAAGCGACTGGGCCGAACTCCGCGAAGCCCAGATGATGACGATCGACGCGATCCCGAACGTCGGCGTCGCCTGCATCACCGACATCGGTGCCGCCAAGGACATTCACCCGAAGGACAAGCAGAACGTCGGCAAGCGTCTGGCCCGACTGGCGCTGGTCAACGACTACGGGATGGACGGCATCACCAAACAGGGCCCGACGTACCGCTCGCTGGACATCGAAGCGGGCAAGTGTGTCGTTCACTTCGACACGCACGGCTCGAAGCTGACGACCTACTACCGCGAGCCGCTCACCGGCTTCGCCATCGCCGGGGCCGACAAGAAGTGGCACTGGGCCCAGGCGAAGATCACCGGCCCGGACACGGTCGAAGTGTGGCACCCGGAAGTCAAGGAGCCGCTCGCCGTCCGCTACAACTGGTCCGACAACCCGCAGGGAACGCTGTTCAGCGAGATGTACCTGCCGGCCTACCCGTTCCGCACGGATGACTGGCCGGGCATCACCGAGAGCAACGTGACGCCGTAGCGCGGCAGTCGCAGTCGAATGCAGAGCAGCCCCGGTGGTCGCACGACCGCCGGGGTTTTTGCATTGATGGGAGGGATGTCATGCGCGCCGTTCGGCCGTAGGGCCGGCTATTGCCGGCTGGCCCTGGCCCTGCCGACCTGCGCCCACGGCGTAAGGTGCCGTCGCCGGATGCAACGCACTGACACCCGTCAGATCACCATTCAGCCCCTGGCGAGCCGGCAGCGTGAGCTGCCGGGTGATGCCGGTACGAATGTGCTGGGGATGTCGCTACGCGGCGACCACAGCCACTCATCCAGGTGTGCCACGGGCCCTGCCCGTGTATCCGGCAGGCGCAGGGTGCCGTCGCCGGAGGTGACGCACCAGTTGCAGTCTCTGCGTGTGCGATGAGCGTGGTGCGTCACGGGCCGTTCGGTCGATGCCCGCCGCTCTGCAGATCGTCGTGGGATCGATCGCTTGCCGTGACGCACCCTACGCGGCGTGACGGCCGGCAATCGCCGGCCCTACCCAGCTCAGACCCGTCAGATCACCGTTCCGCCCGGGCGAGCCGGCAGCGTGAGCTGCCGGGTGATGCCGTACAAACGTCCTGGCGGCGTCGCAGGAGGTTCCCTCAAGCCTCGCGTCTCGAGCCTCCGCGCGACCTACGCCGCCTGCTCACCGGGGACCGCCTTCCCCGACGCGAGCACGCCGATCGTCACGTCCTCCGCCTCATCGAGCGAACCGGTCCGTGTCACCTCGATGCGACTGCCGTACTGCCGGACCAGCGTCGCCTCGATCCGCACGTCGTGATCGCTCAGCGGCTCGCATTCGACTTCCATCGGGGGCGCGAGCGGCGGCCAGAGCGGCATATGAAGAACGACGTGCTTCTGACCCGCCGCAAACCGGACCCGCATCACCGCTTCAACAACGTCCTGACCATCCGGCAGCCGGCGGCGCGTCAACTGCTGCTGGACCGACTCGTCGTCCAGCGGCGTCTCTTCGGCCCAGTCGTCGACAGATTCCTCCTCCGACTCAGCCGGTAGCGGATCGCCCTCGAACTCAGCAGACGACACGGCTGCAGGTTCCACGGCACCAGCCACCGACAGAACCGGTCCCGCCAGACGCCACGTGACCGCCCCCACACCAACCAGCCCCGTCAGAGCGAGCAACAGGAGAACCGCCAGCGTAGCCGGAGTCGCCGGCCCGGCCAGACAGAGCCCCAGGCCGATCGGCAGCAGCACCGAGAACGCTCCCGTCGCCAGCAGCGACCGTGGCTCACGCTGACGCGGAGACTGCGCGTCGAGCCACCAGGCGCTCAGCGTCGCTGCCAGTGCCAGCAGCGTGGCGCTGAGCGCAAAGAAAGCGGACGGGGATCGCTCGAAAGATCCGGCGATCGCCCGTCCGGCGATAAACAGACTGATTGTGGCGACCGTCAGCCACAGCAACCATGCGATGAACTGTCCCGGTGACACCGGAACGGTCTGCTTCCCTGCCTGCATCGGTTCCATCGGAATCCTTTCCGAGTGGTGGCGGTCGGTCGTCGGCCTGGTCGATCAGGCGATGACGAACTGCGGCTCGGGCAGATCGCTGCTCAGACCGACAGCACTGCGGAGTTCGGCGGCCTTGTTCGTCGCTTCCCAGGTGAAGTCGGCATCGCTGCGGCCAAAGTGACCACCCCAGGCCGTCTTCCGGAAGATCGGACGACGCAGTTCGAGGTGGCTGATGATTCCCTGCGGCGTCAGCGGGAAGACTTCGCGAACGGCCGCTTCGATCTTCTCTTCCGGCACATCGCCGGTCCGCTTGGTGTCCACGCGGATGCTGACCGGCTCGGCCACACCGATTGCGTAGGCCAGCTGCACTTCACACTCGGTCGCCAGTCCGGCGGCAACAATGTTCTTGGCGACATAGCGGGCCATGTAGGCGGCGGAGCGGTCGACCTTTGTCGAGTCCTTACCACTGAAGGCACCACCACCATGACGGCCCCAGCCGCCGTACGTGTCGACGATGATCTTGCGACCGGTCAGGCCGGCATCGCCGTGCGGACCACCGATCACAAAGCGACCGGTCGGGTTGATGTGGTACTTCGTTTCGTCGGAGAGCAGGTTCTCCGGGACGACCTGCTTGACGACTTCGTTGATGACGTATTCGTGAATCTGCGGCTGCTCGACGGTATCGCGGTGCTGCGTCGAGACGACGACCGCCGTCACGCCGGTCGGCCGGCCATCCTCGTAGCGGATCGACACCTGGCTCTTGCTGTCGGGCAGCAGCCAGTCGACATCGCCGTTGCGGCGCACGTCCGTCAGACGGTTGAGAATGCGGTGCGAGAGGGCAATCGGCAGCGGCATGTACTCTTCGGTCTGATTGCAGGCATAGCCGAACATCAGCCCCTGGTCGCCGGCACCTTCCTTGTCGACACCCATCGCGATGTCGCCGCTCTGCTCATGCAGCTTCACCAGCACTTCGCAGGTGTCGGCATTGAATCCGATGTCATCGCTGGTGTAGCCGATGTCCCGCACGACATCGCGGGCGACCTGAGCGTAGTCGACCTTGGCGTTCGTCGTGATTTCACCAGCCAGACAGAGGAAGTCGGTCGTGCAGAGGGTTTCGCAGGCGACGCGCGACTTCGGATCCTGGGCCAGCACGGCGTCAAGAACCGCATCGGAGACCTGGTCCGACACCTTGTCCGGATGGCCCATGCTGACCGATTCGCTGGTGAAGATATACTGCGACATGCTTGAATGCGCTCCGTGTGTGGCGGTCGCCCCGCGTCGTTCGTGAGGCTGGATCGGTTTTCAGTTCGGAATCGGCCGAAGATTGTAGTGGTTGCAGGGTGCCTTCTCAACGCCCTGTCCGGCCCGGGACTTACGCCGGTTCAGGCTGCGGCGCGGCGTCCGCTGCCGACGGCCGGTTTCCCGAGCATCGGCTCGAGAAGTCCCGTCAGCTCCGCAACCGTGCGGCCGGTGGCTCCCTGCTGCGCGAGGACCAGCTCTCGGGCGGCGTGTCCCATCCTGCGGGCATTGTAGCGGTCGGTCAGCAGCGCACGCACCGTCGCGGTCAGATCGTCACCATCCCGAACCACCCGGGCCGCGTCCGCCGCCAGCAACAGCTGCACCACTTGGCGAAAGTGCTGGGTATTCGGCCCGAACAGAACCGCCGCCCCGCACGCTGCCGGCTCAATCATGTTCTGCCCGCCCCGACGGCTCAGGCTCCCTCCAACAAACGCAATGTCCGCCAGCCCCCAGCAGGCGGCCAGCTCACCGAGGGTATCCAGCAACAGCACCGGCGGCTGCTCCGCCGCCCCAACGTCAAGAACCTCTTGGTTCGAAACGACTTGCGTCCGCCGCAGCAAAGGCAGCCCCGAACGCTCCACCATCCGGGCCACCTCGTCGAACCGTTCCTTGTGCCGGGGAACCAGGATCAGCCTCAACCCCGGAACCTCCTGTCGCAACTGACGATACGTCGCCAGAGCCAGTTCTTCCTCCGGAGACTGGGTGCTGCCGGCGATCAACACCAGCTCCCCGTCACCGATGCCGAACGTCCGCCGCAACTCCGCGGTTCGTGGGGCGTTTCGTTCCGGATCGACACCGTCGAACTTCACCGAGCCGGTCACCACGACCGCTTCAGGACGGGCCCCGAGTTCGATGAGGCGGTCGGCGTACTCGTCCGTCTGAACGGCAAGGCGGTCAAACCGGGCCAGGACGCTTCGCATCAGGGGGAGGAGTCGCCGATAGCCACGGAAGCTCCGGTCACTCATCCGCCCGTTGACCATCGCCAGCGGAATCCCCTGACGACTCACCTCTCGGATGAAGTTCGGCCACAGCTCCAGCTCGACCAGCACCACCAGATCGGGACGGATTCGCCCGATCGCCCGCCGGACCGCCCACGTGAAATCGAACGGAAAGTAGCAGACCCGCGCCTCGGGATACGTCTCGACCGCAACCGCACGCCCCGTCGAAGTCGTCGTGCTGATCAGGACTTCCAGCTCCGGGCGTTCCTCGCGAAGCTGGCGGATCACCGGTTGCAGCAGCAGCACTTCTCCCACGCTGACGGCGTGAAACCAGATACACCGGGCCTGAGAGGTTCGCGGCGGCACCAGCCCCAGCAGCTTCTCGCCCCAGCCATCCCGGTTTTTGCCCAGGACGGCCATCCGGTAGCAGAGCAGCGGCGTCGCCAGGATGGCCGCCAGAAGATAAATCAGATTGAGAACCGTTCCAGTCACGGGATTCCATTCCCAGTCGCACCGGCAGCAATGTCCCATCCCGGGATGAACCGGTCGGCACTATACGCAGACCGGGTGAATCGGGCGAGACCAGTTCAGCCCAGCGGCACGCTGGCACCGATCGTCGGAACATGCAGCCGACATCCGTTCGGCAGCGGCACCCGGCGACAATGTTCCCGCAGCAGTTCGACCGGCGCACACAGCGCCTCGCTGCAAAGCTGAAACGTCCCCCAGTGCATCGGCACCAGCGTCCGGGCACCGGTCCGCACGAACGCCTGGCAGACCTGTCGCGGCGTCAGTCGCGATGGCGGACGCAGCCAGGAACCGCGATTGCCACCAACCGGCAGCAGAGCCGCATCCAGCCCCGGAAACCGCCGCCCGATCCGCCCGAATCCCGCCGCCCGTGCCGTATCGCCGGCGTAGTAGATCGAAGCCTGCTCCGATTCGATGACGAATCCGCCCCCATGCAGGCGGGGAACATTCAACACCGACGCCCCCGCACCATTGCCGGCCGGCACGAACGTGTACTCGATCGGGCCGACACGCACGCGGTCCCACCAGTCGAGTTCGATGATCCGGGCAAACAGCCGGCGGCAGAACCAGGGGCCCAGACCGCGGGGCGCGAGAATCGTCGCCGACCGCGGGAGCCGGGCAATCGTCGCCGGATCGAGATGATCCGGCCGCGACTGCGTGATCAGCACGGTGTCGATCTGCGGAAGCTGCTCGGGAGCGAGGGGAGGGGCGACATGCCGGCGAAACCGCTGACCGATCTGCGTGGAAAAGACCGGGTCGATCAACACGTTCTCCCCACCGAGCTGCATCAGAAACGACGCATGCCCGAGCCACATCCACCTCGGAGCGGCCTCATCCGAGTGGACGAGTGGCAGATCGGGCACAACGGTGGGTGCCGGGGGGCCCGGCGGACAGTCCACGGTCCGTCGGACCAGTCGTCGCAGTCCCGGCAGGCGAAGTGCTGGTGCCGGCAAGACCGGCCACGAGCGAGCATTCTCGTAATGCATCGTCCCTACAAGCCCCCCACTGCGGATTCCGTTCACTCAGGTTCCGGGTGTGTTCCCGAACAGTTCGATATGCAGCCGGGGGGAGACGCCCCACCCGCGAGCCGCTGCGGCCGGCTCGAGCCAGCCGGTCTTTTCGCGAAGGATCTCCGCTTCGATTGCCTGCGGCATCAGGAGAATCCTGGCGGGATCGATCCCGGGGAAGCGGGCGACATACCGCTCCACCTCGGCGAGGTCCTCTTCCCGATCGATCACGAATTTGAACTGGTAGTCGTAATCGCCGATCAGCCGCCGGATCACCTCCGGTCGGTCCCGCCGCTGCTCGTGCCGCTCTGCCCAGTCGGTGCCGTGCGGCGTCGAATTCGACAGTTTGGGGCTGATCGACATCAGGTCGGCGACAACGGGCAGGTCCACGGTGCCGGCCGTCTCAATGGTGATGATGTGCCCGGCCTGGCGGAGCGATTCCGTCAGGGGGATCAGATCCTGCACGAGCATCGGTTCGCCACCGGTGATGACGACGTGCTCGCAGGAATAGCTCTCGACCGTTGCGAGCAGGTCCTCGAGCGTGCGGTGCTCTCCCTGCGGTTCCCAGGACGAATAGGGTGTGTCGCAGTACCAGCAGCGGAGATTGCAGCCGCTGGTCCGGACAAACACGCTGGGCGTTCCCGCGTAGCGTCCTTCTCCCTGCACGGAGTGAAACAGTTCGCAGATGTACATGCCGGATCGAACGGGAAACGCGGGGCGCAATCGGGATGGTGTGCTGCAGGCCGGACCTCGCCGACGAGGGCCTGTGCGGCAGCGGTCGGGCAGTCCCGGGGATGGCCTCAGGACAAGCCTCCAGTGTGACCTCTGGCAGGGAGGATTGCCAGTGCGGCCGGGGCAGTGCCGACAGGGTGGCATGCTCGCCCTTCAAGGCGAGCATGGACCTTGCAGCCGCGTCGGGGGCGTCACGGGCGGGGTGGCCGGGGTTGGAGCAGCGCAGTTGCGAAACCCCGGAATACGCACACGCCAGAAAGGACCGTGGCTTCGCTCACCGTGTTCGCTCCAGCCACGGCCACCCATCTCCGCAGCATGACAGGCGATCCCATTCAGCTTGTGGCGAGCCGGGAGCGTGAGCTCCCGGGTAAGTACGCTTTGCTGTGGCGCGACACTCCCGAGTTGACACTTGGGCCTTGCCTGGCGTCAGCTGGTATTGTGAACACGACGAAGTCTCGTGAACGCAACGGACACCGGTGCGGCACAGCCGCAGGAGGTTCGTCACAGGACAACCGAGTCCCCTGCAGCCTCGCGTCGCTGCGCGACCCCGGTTCGGAGAACCGGGGCCACCCGGGCACGCTGGGACTGGCCTCGGCATTGCACGGCCAGAGGCCGTGGCACACCGGGTGGGATGTTAGCCGGCTGGAACCGGCCCTGCGTGCACTCGCGCGCTTCGTGCTGGTATCGACAGAGCGACGTCCCTACCCGAACAGCGTCTCCAGCGGATTGCCGCCGTACAGCGGACGCGGGCGGCCGGTTCGATCCGGAAACGTCGCGTGCGGATCGACCCCCAGGGCGTGCATGATCGTCGCATTGAAGTCGTGCGGCGAAACGGGATTCGTCGCCGGGTAGCGGGCGGTCTTGTCGCTCTCGCCGTAGATCGCTCCTCCCTGAATGCCGCCGCCAGCCAGCAGGCCACTGTAGCAGTAGGGGTGATGCTCGCGACCGGTCGCCTTGTTGATGTTCGGAGACCGGCCGAACTCTCCCACCCAGACGACAATCGTCTCGTCGAGCAGTCCCCGCACCTCGAGGTCATCCAGCAGAGCCGCCAGCGCACGATCGGAGGGCGGGATCAGGTCGTTCTTGAGCCGGTTGAAGTTGTTGCCGTGCGTGTCCCAGAAGTTGCGGCCATCGTTGTGCCAGTTGACCGAGACCAGCTGCACGCCATGCTCGATCAGCCGACGCGCCATCAGCGCGCACTGGCCGTGGATGTTCTTCCCGTACCGTTCGCGCACTTCGTCCGGCTCTTCAGCGATGTCGAACGCCCGGCGGACGTCGGGCGACGTCAGCAGCCCGAAGGCCGTCTCCTGCTGCGAGCCGACAACCCGGGCCGTGGCATCCTGATCGAGGAGACGACGCTGATCGTCAATCTCCGCCAGCAGCGACTTGCGCCGCAACAGCCGTTCAGACGAGATTCCGTCCGCCAGCGAAAGGGCCGGCACGCTCCAGTCGTCGCGGCTGGGGTCCCCTTCAATCAGAAACGGATCGTACGAATGCCCCAGATACCCGCCATGCTGCCCCGGCGCGCGTCCGCCAGGAGCCGCAGGATGCAGTGCCAGCCACGGCATCGTCACAAACGACGGCAATGCCGACTGCGTCGGTCGGAGCTTCGAAAGGACCGAGCCGATGTGCGGCGTGTCGCGATCGCTCGGCGGCGCTGCGTCGCTCTTGTTCGTCGGCGGCAGGTGACCGGTCAGAATCGTATGGGCACTCGACAGGTGAGCCGGATCGTCGTGCGTCAGGCTGCGCACGACCGCCACACGATCCATCCGCGACGCCATGTGGCCGAAGTGCTCGCAGACCTGCAATCCGGGAACACTGGTGGAGACCGGCTGAAACGGTCCGCGGACTTCCTTCGGCGCGTCCGGCTTCATGTCGAACGTGTCGAGCTGGCTCGGTCCGCCCCACATGAACATAAAGATGCACCGCTTCGCTTTTCCTCCGCCACCGGTCGCCGCAGCAGCCTGCTGCGACCAGAGTGCGGGAAGCCCGAGTCCGAGCAACCCAAGCGTTCCAGCCTGAAGGATGGGGCGGCGGGGGACGCGCAACGCGTCAATGGGGGAGGGAATGAGCGTCATGGCGGGGCAATGTCTGGAGGGACAGTTCGGAGGGTGCCATTCAGTGATCAGCGCACACTGATGTTATCGAGTCCGCGGGCGGTCCGTCCATACGTTCTTCCACACGTCGCCGGTCGGAAGGGTCTGTGACGGACCTGCCGGCCGCCGCACGCTCAGTTTTGCTCCCCCCCGTTCAGCAGGTGATCCTCGGGCCGCATTCCTTTCTGATAGGAACCGAAACCGAACGGAGTCGGCCTGTACTCGCCGACAATGTCGACGTTCGCCTTCTCCGGAATCTGGTCGGTCATGTCCAGCGCCCAATAGCAGGCGTTGACCAGCATCCGCCGCAGCGATTCGTTCTGCAGATCCTGCGACGCCCCCATCGTCGTGGTGAAGGTCTTGCCGGCCTTGCCGCCAGGCATCTGGTACGACTTCGTCCATGCGATCGGCATCATCGGATCATTCTGCTTTCCGTCGACCGGCTCGTCGTCGGGACTCATCCCTTCGAGAACGGCACCGAGGAGGAGCGGCTTGCTGTCGCCGGGGAGCGGCAGCCGGACTCCGTAGACATCCGTCGGTCCCCAGATCGAGCCGCTCTCGATGCCGGTGAGGATCGGATGCGACTCCATTCCCTCGGCGATGATGCCCCGCGTGCTCTGCTTGCCGTGCCGGCCGTGGTGGCTGATCCACGTTTCCCCCAGGACCTGCCGGCCGAAGCCGCCGTCCCACTGTTTGCTTCGCCAGGAGTAACTGGCGTAGGTGGCGTCATCCGGAATATTGAACGCGTGGGTCGACGTCCGCATCGCGACGATCGGCTTGCCCGCTTTGACGTAGGCGTCGAAGTACTTCATCTGTTCGTCCGGCAGATTGCGGAAGCGGGTGAACAGCACGACCAGGTCGGCGGACTCGAGAGCTTCGAGTCCCGGGATGTTCGTCTGATGATCCGGTTTGACTTCCCCGGTCGCCGGATCGACCGCAAACAGCACGGTGCATTTGAATCCGTGGCGTTTGGCGAGGATCTTGCCGAGCTGCGGCAGGGCCTCTTCGGAGCGGTATTCGTCGTCGCCGCTGATCAGCACGATGTGCTTGCCATTCCCCGGACCGTCGAACCCGTCATAAACGACCCATTCGTGGTCGGCACGGGCTGTCTGCAGGCTGACCAGGGCGAGCAGAACCAGTGTGGCGGGGACTGTGAGGAACCGGACGGACATATCGGAGGACTCCTGGAGTGTCGGTACACGGGGGTAGCAGCAGAGAGCCGTTCACGCCCGATGATACCGCTCCCCGCCGGCGTGAACAAACCGGTGCCGGTTCAGACGATCCGTCACCGGTCCCCTCGGTCGTCCGGTAGAACGACTATCGGCCGAACAGCCGGTCTCAGGCGGGTTGACGGTTGTAACCGGTACCGGTGGCAGGTCTCTCCCGCTACGGCTGTTACGTTCGGCGCTATGGTCCGTGCTCGGCGGTGTTGGAGCGACTCCGGCATGAATCGCTGAAACCCACACCACGATTCCCCCGATACACCGTGCGTACACAACTGTCATCAACCAGGGTCGCCCTGGGCGAACGACCGGGTGTTCGTCACGGGATTGGACGGCCACGCGAGTTTATCGAGACGTTCGTTGTCGAGGAGTCATTCCATTGGTTCATTCGCATCTGCCCGTCCGGCACCTGCTCCGGCAACTTGAAGATCATGCCGAACGCCGTCCACGGCGCAAGCCGGTCCCCTCCTGGCTCACCGCGTTCGTGGATGCGATCAGCGAACTGTTCGAACCGTTCTCCGACGTCGCCCGTGCCGGCTACGAGTGCGTCCGGACCGAAGACCGCTGGAACGTGAACCTGTTTCTCGGAACCGTCGAAATCGTCGGCGGTCCGCGGGACGGACAGGTCCATCCGGTCAACTTCCAGTTCGACCTCGCCGGCCTCGGTCAGCACTTCGAGCGGCTCGACCTGTTCCGCTGGAACGCCTTCCCCAACGATTCCTCCTGCCTCGACAGCGTCACGACGCTCGATTCCTTCATCACGGTCGAAGGAGTCGTCAACGGCGAGATCATCCGGCTCGATATCCAGGCTCTCCCCCCTGAGACCTGCAATCCAGCCCTCCGGCAGTACGAAGACGGAAGCTGCGTCCCCGTCTGAGTCCTGCGGCCGCTCCCCCCGCGGCCTGCATCCATTGCGTTAAGCGACAGCTCTCCGTCGCCCTTCCCTGAGCCCGTGACCTCGTAGGTCGCGGGCTCTTTTCGTTCTGCTCCCCCCCGTCTGCGACCGGATGTCGACGCTACGGCAATGTCTCCAGCAGACCGAACATGATCCGCTCCTTGCGCGACGGGTGACGGTCCCCCTGCGTCACGCAGACCCAGATCTTTCCATCGTGCTGCTGGAACGACGGGTACTGGAACGACTTCGTCGTCTCGAAACGATACTTGCGCTCCCAGCGGCTGCCGTCCCGCGACACGTCGACATTGAAGACGCTGCGATTGACTCCGTCGATCTGCGTCTTCTCCTGCCAGCCGAGGTAATACGTCCCGCCAAAACGGTCGAACGTCGGTTTCGAACTCGTGCCGTTGGGCACAAAGTCCCGCTCAACCGCCGCCGTCCACGTTCGACCATCCTCGCTGGTCGTAAACAGGTAGTTACGATTGCCCGATCCCTGCCGACAGATGGCCATCCAGGTACCGTCCGGCAGCCGGTTGACGGCCGACTCGGTCATCCTGCGATCGAACGGCCGGTTGTACTGACCAACGACCTCGAACGTGTCGAAGCGATCGTTGAGAACGGCCAGTCCGTTCTGTGCGCCCGGAAAGTTATTGAGCGCCACATACGTGCGACCGTCGAACTGCTTGAACGAATCGAACACGTACAGGCCATAGTCCTTTGCCGGGTGACGGAATCCCGTTCGGACGGCGTCCTCATGGAAGTACCGCGGCTGCATGTCGAACGTACCGGCAGTCGTCCTCAGTTTCGCGCGGTGAATGCCCGGCTCGAACTGGTTCCGATCGAGATCGAAATCCCGGTACCAGACCTGAGCCTGACGCTTCCCCGGTGCTTCACTGGCAAACCAGCACCGCAGCGTGTTCTCGTCGATCTGTAGAATCCGCGGGACAAAGCAGGCACCGGCCGGAAGCGTTTCGCCGGCAAACTCCTGTTCACTGCGAGCCACCGGAATCACCTCTTCGACGGCCAGGGTGTTCAGGTTCACCACCGACATCGCGACGTAGATTTCGGGCCAGCCGGCACTCTCGCCGGCGCGACGATCGTTGACCTCCGCCACGATGTACGCCCTGTCTCCCACGAGCGCCATCTCGGCATCGTGAGCGCCGCGGACCTGGGGAGCGGTCACGACAACGAGCCGCTCGAGGACCTGGTTGCCAGCTTCTACCGGATCGTGCCCGGGGGGAAGGAGTGACTCCGCATGCAGCCGCGATCCGAACAACAGCAGTGATACCGACAACAGCAGCGTTCTCATGGCGCAGTTTTCCCGGGTGGAACGATCAGGAGCAAAGCAACGTGTCGGCAGAGCGTAGCCGCCCCGTCATCGACGCGGCAACCCGGGAGAAAATCACGCCGTCATGTGTCGCCAGTTACGAGACGCCTGTCACGAGTCGCCCGACATGATGCGGACATAACTCTCGTACCGCAGCCGGGAGATGTGTCCGTCGGCGACCGCCCGCTTGACCGCGCATCCGTCCTCATGCGTGTGCGAGCAGTCGGGGAACCGGCACATCGCCACAAAGGGGCGGAATTCGATGAAGAACGCCTCGACTTCTTCGGAGATCACATCCCACAGCTCGAACTGGCGGATGCCGGGCGTGTCGATCACCGCCCCCCCTTCGGTCAGTGGAAACAGTTCCGTCACGCGGGTCGTGTGGCGTCCCTTTCCGGAGTCCCGACTGACGCTGCTGGTGGCCCGTCCCAGCCCGGGCTGGATTGCATTGAGCAGCGACGACTTGCCGACGCCGCTCTGACCGGCCACAAGAGTCTGTCGTCCATGCAGCAGCCGCCGCAGATGATCGACGCCGTGCCCTTCGATCGCGCTGGTCATCACGACATCGTAGCCGAGTCGTGCATAGGTTCCGGCCACTGTCTGCAGGGCCGCCGCGTCGGTCAGGTCGACCTTGTTGATGCAGATGATGACATGCAGGCCCCCCTTGCCGGCGCTGACCAGAAATCGGTCAATCAGGCTCGGCTTGAGTTGCGGCTCGGCTGCGGAGCCGACAATCAGGGCCTGGTCGGAGTTGGCGGCAATGACGTGTTCGAGCCCGCGGCTGACACGGGAGAGCGTCCCGCGACGCGGTTCGACACGTTCGATCACACCTTCCGCGTCCCCTTCCGGCTGGAACAGGACGTTGTCACCGGTGACGACGGGACTGCGCGTCTGCCGCAGCAGCGTCCGCAGCACCCGTCGAACCGTGCACTGATAGAGGCGACCGTCCGGCGTTTCGACCTGACAGTTATTGGCCCCGATGGCGAAACGGACGCGCCCCTTCAGACAGGCGGACTCGTCAACCTTTCGGAGAACATCCCCCCCCTCGTCGTCGGCGATGATCGTGCGGTGCCGGGTCAGTTCCCCCTTGCCGGAGATCCGTTCGCCCGTGTCGAACTGGTCGAGTTCATCGAGATCGTCACGGATCTGCCGGGTCAGGTTGCCGGAGCGAGTCCGTTTCTGACGGTTTTTCCGGAAGGCGACGCGAACCTTCTTCTTTCGCTTGTCCGCCACGTCAGTCGCCGTCCGTCAGCCACTGCATCGCCTGATCCTCTTCGGGAGAGAACTTCTTCTCGCTGGCATTTTTGACGGGTCGGGCGGCGGGGGGGAGCCGACGGGCCTGTTCGCGGCGACGGGCCAGGCCGGCCTTTTCGAGCAGCCCGACGGCGAAGGGATCGTCGTCTTCGGGGGGCGGAGCGTCGGTATCGGGCTCGTAAACGATTTCGAAACGGTGCTTCGCGATGGCGATCTCGTCGTGCGGCTGAAGCCACTTCGTGTCGTAGCGTTCGCCGTTCACCTTGATCCCGTTGCGGCTCTGCAGATCCCGCACAAACCAGTACCCGTTCGTCAGTTCGAACTGGCAGTGATGCCCGGAGACGTTGGGGAATTCGAGCACGATATCACAATCGGCGCGGCGGCCGACAACGAGTTTCGACTGGAGCAGCGGAATCGGGTCTCCACCACCGCACGGCACCAGCTCGCCAAGTTTTTCGGATCGATCCATGTTTCGACATCCGTCGTCAACAGGCAGTTGGGAAATGACCCGCAACCGTCTTCACGGGGGCCCGGAATCGGCCCGCGTACGGTTTGCAACGAAAGGGTGTCGCGACGAGGACATCCGTGCCTCAATGCACGGCCACAAGAGCGTCACAGGGGAATGTGAAGTTTCGTCGCATCAATTGTTTTACACGTCAACTGATGGGCAGTCAAACCGCAACCCGGGAGGGAACCGGCGGAATTCCGCTGCGGTCCGGCCCGGTGATCGGAACCGGTCCGTTTCGACGATTATTCCTCCCGCGAAAGCGATACGCCCCGCAACCGTTGCCATTTCAGGCTGCCGTCATGCACCGCCAGCCGGGATTCCCGCTGCCCGTTTGCCCTCAGGGCGTGTATCATGCGAGCAGGAGTGGGCCGTGCGACCGCTGTGACGGCAGGCCACTATGGACGCCGTCACGGAGGAAAGTCCGGGCTCCACAGGACACGGTGGTGGGTAACGCCCACCGTCCGCGAGGATCGGGACAGTGCCACAGAGAACAGACCGCCGATGGCCCGCCTCTCACGGGGCGGGATCAGGTAAGGGTGAAACGGTGCGGTAAGAGCGCACCGCGGCTGCTGGTGACAGCGCCGGCACGGTAAACCCCACCGGGAGCAAGACCAAGCAGGGCGAAGGGCCGGTCCGGCCCGACTGACGTCCGGGTAGGTCGCGCCGAGGCGACGGGCAACCGTCGTCCCAGATAAATGGTCGCACCCGACAGAACCCGGCTTACAGGCCCACTCCTTTTCTTCTCTCGGCCCGGCTGGCCCGCCGGCGCTTCCTTGAGGAACACCCGCCGGCTTGCGACCATGTCCCTGTCCCCGACGGCGCCATGCCCCGTCGGAATTCCGGTCCGGGCTCTGCGAGTCTCACAGATCCGGTGGCGGCTCATCGCCGGCCGCCGCGGAAACGACGGAATCACGCCGGACGTCAGCACATGACCGTCGACTCGCGCGAAGGACGTTCCCCGGACCGGCGACACACCTGCCCTCCAGGAAGACATGCCCATGAGTAACCTCACACGCCTGGCCTGCACGATCCTGATGATCCTCTGCGGAAGTCTGGCCAGCCTCCGCGCCGAAGAATTCGATGTCGTCATCTACGGCGGAACCTCAGCCGGAGCCGCCGCCGCCATCCAGACCGCCCGTATGGGCAAGTCCGTCGTCCTTATCGAACCCAAGCAGCACATCGGCGGACTGACCGTCAGCGGTCTCGGCTGGACCGACAGCGGCAACAAGGCGGTGATCGGCGGAATCTCCCGCGAGTTCTACCGCCGCATCAAGAAGCACTACGACAATCAGGAAACGTGGGTCCACGAGGACCGGGCCGGCTACAGCCGGTATCGGCCCACCGACGACGCCATGTGGACCTTCGAGCCCCACGTCGCCGAAAACCTCTTCAACGAGATGCTTCGCGAAGCCAACATCAAGGTGCTCCTCGGCGAGCGCCTCGACCGCGACAGGGGCGTCGTTGTCAGCGACGGTCGGATCGAATCGATCACCACCGTCTCCGGCAAGACCTTCAGCGGCAAGCAGTTCATCGACGCCACCTACGAGGGAGACCTGATGGCCGCCGCCGGCGTCTCCTATACCGTCGGCCGCGAAGCCAACTCGGTGTACGGCGAGACACTCAACGGCGTGCAGATTGCCAACGCCCGCAGTCACCAGTTCATTCGCCCCGTCGATCCGTACGTCAAGCCGGGCGATCCCTCCAGCGGCCTGCTTCCCGGCATCAATACCGAACAGGGCAAGGACGGGCAGGGGGACCACCGCGTCCAGGCGTACAACTACCGGCTCTGCATCACTGACGTCCGCGAAAACCAGATCCCCTTCGCCCGCCCCGAAGGCTACGAACCACTGCAGTACGAACTGCTGCTGAGAAACTTCGAAGCCGGCGACTCGCGGCTGCCGCTCAAGATCGACATGATGCCGAACCGCAAGACCGACGTGAACAACAATCACGCGGTCTCGACCGACTTCATCGGCATGAACTACGACTACCCCGAGGCAGACGACGCGACCCGCGAAGAGATCCTCCGCAAGCACGAGACCTATGTGCGCGGCCTGATGTGGACGCTCGCCAATCACGAGCGCGTCCCCGAAGCGATCCGCAAGGAGATCAGCCGCTGGGGCTGGGCCAGTGACGAATGGACCGACAACAATCACTGGCCCTACTGGTGCTACATCCGCGAAGCCCGCAGGATGGTCAGCGATTACGTTCAGACCGAGCATGACTGCAAGCGGGACCGGATGTGCGAGGACCCGGTCGGCCTGGGCTCGTACAACATGGACTCGCACAACTGCCAGCGGTATGTCGACGAGAACGGCCACGTCCGCAACGAAGGCGACGTGCAGGTCAGTCCCGGCGGACCGTACCTGATCTCCTACCGTGCGATCGTCCCGAAGCAGAGCGAATGCACCAACCTCTTCGTGCCGGTCTGCCTCTCCGCCTCGCACATCGCCTACGGTTCGATCCGGATGGAACCGGTATTCATGATTCTCGGTCAGTCGGCAGCGACCGCCGCCTGCCTGTCGATCGACAAGGGCTGTGCCGTCCAGGAACTCGACTACGCCGTCCTCGAGGAGCAGCTCTCGAAGGATGGCCAGGTGCTGGCAATTCCCGAAGGCTCCGTCCGCCCGAAGGGGATCAACCCGAAGAAGCTGCCCGGCATCGTCATCGACGATACCGCGGCGAAAAAGGTGGGAGGCTGGCGGGCGAGCAGCTCGGTCTCCGGCTTCGTTGCCAACTCCTACCTGCACGACAACAACGAGCTGCAGGGCGAGTTCCGCATCGAATACCCGCTGCCGGTCTCCAAGTCGGGCAACTACGAAGTCCGCGTCTCGTACACGCCGAACCCGAACCGGGCATCGAACGTCCGGATCGTCGTGCGTCACGCCAAGGGGGAGACCGTCGTCAGTCTCAACCAGCGCAAGAAGCCCCCGGTCGACGGAATCTTCGCGAGCCTGGGCACGTTTGAGTTCCGCGGAGACGGCACCGGCATGGTGACGATCTCCAACGAAGGTGCCGACGGCCACGTCATTGCCGACGCGGTCCAGCTCATCGCGAAGTAACGCGTCCCCCTCGGCACCGCAGCGCCACGCAACGCACCCCGACGCGCTGGCCGGCTTACCGGCCGGCGCGTTTTTCGTTGTGGATCTCGAGAAAGACAACCTGCCACAGACCGCCGGTCACGTCCGGGTTCTGCCCCGGATCGAATGTCACGCTGACCTCCAGCCGGTTCGCCAGGGCGAGCAGCTCCGTGACATCGGCGGCCAGTCGCCTCTCTGCATCGCGGCGCAGGTCCGCGGGAACACCGTTGAGCGAAAGTCGCACCTCGCCCGGCACATCGGTGAGAGCGATCAGGACGCGCTCATGCGGTTCGAGTCCGGTCGGCTGGTTGAACCGCCGACGGAACCATGCCGTCCCCGCCCGGTTACCGAACAGCTCCTGCCAGGAGGCGGGCATGGTTGCGCGACGGAAGGACGCATCAGCGGGCACCGATTCACCCAGCTTCCCCAGGGCGAATTCCCACGGTCCGCGGAGGCGAATCCGGTGTATTTCGTGTGAGTTCTGTGTCATCCTACCTTCCGTCTGAACGTTGCCGATTGTAGAACGTACACCTGCGCTCGCAAGAAGGATGCGCCGTTGGGCTGACGGTCATCACGTCCGGTGTTGTCAACCGCGCTGACGGTGCGTCAAACACCCGGAGTCATCAACGCAGCAGGAACGAACGGAGAGAACGACGATGGACATGAAGCTGGCCCTCGGCTTTCGCGAGCACTCCGATCGAGAACTTCTTGCCCAGGAACGCCGCGAGCTGCTGCGTTACATCAACCTCAAGCTCGCCGCCAACGGCGCTGCGATCGAAGACTCCGCCGAAGGGGCCGAGCTGGTCGGTCTGGCGTCCGGACTGCTGAAGAGTTTTCGCGAGCGCAGTCGCCGGCTGCGCGGCCAGCGTCCGCCGATCGATGTCCGGGTGGAACAGTTCCTCAACGACCACTTTTCGGACCTCAACCTGGAAGAGCCGCTGCAGGTGCCGGCCCCGTCCGTCGTTCTCGACCGCCACGGCCTGGCGCGGGAGCTGTCGCTGCCGTCGAACGGTGATTCCTTCAAGAGTGAGCTGGTCAAATCGTACCGGGTCGCCAACGGCGTGTTGCACAATCCCCGTGCCGACCGCAGGACGACCAAGGGAACATTCCATATCGCCGAAGGGGGGCTGCCGATCCCCGATGACAAGCGTGCCGTCCCCCGCCGTACGTTTGCCGAACTGTTCCGCCAGGCGGTTCGCCCGCCCCGCGACCTGCTGCTGCTGCCGTTCACCTCGCAGCAGGCCACCCCGGCCCATTTCTGGGTCTCGGTGATGCTGCGTCCGACGGTCTGCCCCGAGGTGAAGGGGGTGACCCGTGAAATGTCGATGGAGACGCACTTCTTCGCCCCCGGGTCGCTGGTCAGCAACCTCGACTTTGTCGAGTCGATCTTCGGAAACGCCGGCGACCCGTTTGTCCCCGGCAACGATGCGGCCCTCGACGTCGAACACTGGACCGGCCACACCGGCTGCGTGATCCTGGCTCCGCATCTGACCGGACTCCGCAAGAAGGATCTCGGCCTGCCGCACATCAGCGAAGCGTCCGAACGACAGATTCGCGACCGGATGTGCTGGGAAGACGAAAACGAGTGCTACAACGACGGCTCGGCCTTCAAGGTGACCTGCCGCGATGCCTCCGGCGTCGTCGTCACGCTCATCGCCGACAACTACTTCGGCTACTGCAAGAAAGAGGTCAAGACGCAGATCAGCTACGCGGCGAACCTGATGGGGGGCGCCGAGGAGGAACATGCCGGCGGTGCCCTGGTGTTCCCGAGCTACAACCTCGGCGAGCAGTACCAGCTGAACAGCCGCAAGGTCCACAACAGCACCATCGATGAGGTCCTGCAGAACTACAGCGAGTGGATCGACGCCCAACCGGAAGGTTACGGCATCGACAGAAACTTCTCCGACCTGATCTACGTTCCCGAAGACGCCCGCGCCGACCTGCAACGACAGGACGTTTCGTGGACACGCGACGGTGTCGACCACTCCATCCCGCTCCTTCCGGGCAAGGTCTACATGTCGCCGTCCGGCTACAAGCTGCGGCTCGAAAAGCACCCCTCCGCACCGAGCTGGCGACTGATCGGCACCATGGGGGAAGGCACGTTCTGCCACAAGCCCTGTACGGTTTCCGGCGGCGGCAAGAGCGAGATCAGCAAGTCGCTCAAGGACTACATGCAGTACGGTTCGGTCTTCGTGTCCGACTTCGAAAAGGACATGGACCAGGTCACCGAGATCTTCCAGCGCGACTACTCCGACCGCTGGACGCCCGAAATGCGGGCCCGCCAGAACTATGACCACTGGCCCAGCCGACCGATCCTCAGCCCCCGCCGTACGCTCGGCAGCGTCATCAAGCTGCTCACGCCCTCAGACGAGTACAACGACGAGTACAACGCCTGGCTGCAGTCGATCCCCAACCACATCTACGCCCTGGTGTTCGCCATCAAACGGTTCCACCAGAAGGAGTGGGGGGACCACTGGAGAGAACACTTCAATGTCGACCAGGTCAACGGCAGTGCCGGCCACGAACTGAAGCTGCACGACCGTAAACTGGTCGGAACGTACCTGCGGGTCGGCTTCCTCGGCAGTGGCTGGCGGATGTTCAAGGTCCGGCAGGACTTCGCCGCCGCCGCCAAGGTGCAGACCGAAGACGACATCAGTGCCTCGGTCGTCGTACCCGCGCGAAAGCTGCACTACCTCAACGACGACTACGACGCGGAGAGCTTCAAGTTCGTCACGAACTGCGAGTACCGCCTGTTCCAGCGGCCGGACGACGCGATCCATCGTGGATTCGACAAGCAGGCGGAAGCCGATCTGGCCCGCCGCGACGTCAACTTCATCTCCAACTTCGAGCCGCTTACCCGCGAAGTCATCGACGACATGATGACGAAGGTCGTCGACTTCGACGCCTTCACCGATCCGGTCAAGCAGTTGCTGCTGTCGCTCGAAGGGGACGACCACAGCTACGTCGTCTGCTCGGACAATCCCCGGCGGATCGGCGACGAACGAAGCAAGAACCCCCGCTACCTGCAGGATCGCCCGGACGTCGTCAACCCGATGGACCGGTACGTGGCCGAGATGGGCGTGCGGCTGTTCCGCAGGGTTCCCGCCGACCAGCCGGTGCATCTGCCGGTCAATGCCGTTCTCTCCGGCCGGCGCAACAACCCGCCGGACACCGAACGCGGCATCCGCAGTCTCGCCGTCTACAACCCGATCCACTACCAGGAGCTGCCCGAGCTGTTCATGGACTATGTCAGTTCGCTGACGGGCAAGAGTCCCTCGACGACGGGAGCCGGCAGCGAAGGGGCCCTCACCAAGGGACCGTTCAACGCTCTGCCGACGATCGTGGACCTGAACGGCACGCTGGTGAGCATGATTCTGACCGGACTGGCCGGCTACTCGACTGCCGCCGGCCATGTCGGACCGGGCAACCGCTTTGATCACGACATCAGCCTGCTCGTGCCGGAAGTCTGGTCGCGGATGTCCCCCGAAGAACGGGATCCCACCTGGCTCATCCGTCACAAACTGCTCGAGCCGGTCGAGGACATCGAGCATCAGGGAGAGTCGGTCCCGGCGCACCGGCTGGGATACCGCATCAACCAGCGGTTCATCCGGCGGTTCTTCGGTCGCGTCTTCGACAATCCGGACAAGGTCTTCGACCAGTCGATCCTTGCTCCGGAAACGCAGGACTTCGACTCGTTCGTCGACGGTGTGAAGTACATCTGCGAAGCCCACGAACGGGTCGCGAAGCAGTACTTCGCCGACGGCTCGGTCGAAGACGCCTGCCCGCCGCTGAAGGCACTGCTCCACATCATGGCGCACGGCCACTACGAGGGCAAAACAGAACTCGATCCCGAAATCCGGCAGATGTTCACCCGCGAGGCCCTGCTCAGCAGCGACTGGTACGAGAAGCGGCTGCACGCCAAGGCGCATCAGGACCAGGCATTGTGGCGCCGGCACCTGGCGACGCTGGACGGCTACCTCGAACAGGAACAGGACATCGAACCGGAATTCCGGGCAGACCTGCTTCGCCGCCGGGAACTCGCCGAGGCGGAACTCTCCCGCGTAAGCGATTCCTCCTATGTCGACGAACTGAGCGGAACAATCGGTGCCGACCCGTCGCTGCTCGGCGGGTGACCGGTGAAGGGGTGGTTGGGGCGCAGGAGATGGCTCCAGACCAGCCCGGCGATGTCCACGCAGATTCGACGCTGAAGCGTCTCACGCGAGACCACGGCCCCAGTCGTGACGCATTCCCCGGCCGGCAATAGCCGGCCCTACGGATGGTGTGGGTGGCATGCTCGCCCTCGATGGCGAGCATGTCGTCGTGGTCCGTGCGATGGTGATGGCCCGGTGTGCCACGGCCTCTGGCCGTGCAATGTCGGGACCACCCCCGTAGGGTGCGTCACGGCAGTGGACCGGTCCCACGACGATCTGCGGAGCGGCGGTCACCCGCCGAACGGCCCGTGACGCACCACGCTCATCGTACCCGCACACAGGCTGCGAATGGTGCGTCGCCTCCGGCGACGGCACCCTGCATCAGCCATCACGCGCAGAGACCGTGGCACCCGGCAGGTGTCAGTCAACAGGCGCCACCCATGTCCTGAACCGAAAGCGCCACCTATGTCCTGACCTCACCCACTCACCCCTCACAACTCACCTCTCCCCCTCGGTTGTCTCTCTCGCGCGCAGCGGGGATACTGCTTCGATTGTTCGTCGGCCCCCCCATACGACGTGACGTCCGCACACACCGTCTGCTTCTGGATCCACCGACACCATGGATGACGCCCTACAGTTCGATCTGATCCGCCAGGAGGACTGCATCGCCGGCATGGGCTCGCTGCCGGACGGCTGCATCGACCTCGCCTTTGCCGACCCGCCCTTCAACATCGGCTACGAGTACGATGTCTACGACGACCGGCGCAAGGCCGAAGAGTACCTCGACTGGTCCCAGAAGTGGCTCAGCGAGGTGGTCCGCGTCCTCAAGCCGGACGGCACCTTCTGGCTGGCAATCGGCGACGAATTCGCTGCCGAACTCAAGGTTCTCATGCAGCGTGAACTCGGCCTGCACTGCCGCAGCTGGGTGATCTGGTACTACACGTTCGGCGTGAACTGCAAATCAAAGTTCAGCCGCTCGCACGCCCATCTGTTCTACATGGTCAAGGATCCCAAGACCTTCACGTTCAACGCCGATGATCCGAAGGTCCGCGTCCCGTCCGCCCGTCAGCTCGTCTACGCCGACAAGCGGGCCAACCCGAAGGGACGCCTGCCGGACGACACCTGGATCCTCCGCCCGCAGGACATCCCCGAGTCGTTCCAGTCGGACGAAGACACCTGGTACTTCCCGCGGGTGAACGGGACCTTCAAGGAGCGCAAAGGCTGGCACGGCTGCCAGATGCCCGAACGCCTGCTCGAACGGATCATCCGCGCCTGCTCGAACGAAGGGGAGACGGTCCTCGACCCGTTTACCGGCAGCGGCACCACGCTCGCTGTCGCCCACAAGCTCGAACGCCGCTACCTCGGCTTCGAACTCTCGGAACAGTATGCCGAGCGGGCCCGCCAGCGACTCGCAGAGACCCGCCCCGGGCAGCCGATGGACGGCACCAGCGATCCGCTCACCAGCGTCCCGTCAACGAAGAAGGGCCGCCGCCGCAAGGACGTCCCGGCCGACGCGGCCAAGCTGTTCTAGGCGCTGGATGGCTTCGGTCAGGCCGCCGGCTGCGGCAGAGGCAGACTCATGGACGAACGGATTGCCGGTCTCGGCACGATTCTCGTCGACGACATCATGATCGTCGAACAGACGCCCCGCATCGACGAGAAGCGGGATGCCCTCGAAGACGAGCGGCAGGTGGGCGGGCCGGTCCCCACTGCACTGGCACTGCTCGCCCGGTTCGGTCTCCAGAGCCGCTTTCTCGGCTGCTGGGGTGACGATGCCGCCGGGGCGTACATTGAATCGGTGCTCCATAAGGACGGCATCACGTTTCCGGCCTCTTCGCGGCGGACGGACGGACGAACCGGTCACGCCCACGTCTGGGTCGAGGCGGAAACCGGTCGACGCACGGTCGTCTGCCGTCGTCCCTCCGGCGGTGCCGCCAACGGACCGATCGCTCCCAACGACCTGGCCGGTGTCGACTGGCTCCATCTGGACGGCTGGCCGCCGGATCGGGCGGTAGAGGCGGCACAGATCGTTCACGAACGGGGAGGGCACGTTTCGATCGATGCCGGCTCCCCCCGTCCCCGCATGGATGAGCTCTTCGCCGTCGCCAGTCACGTGAACTGTCCGCGACGGTTTCTGGAGCGGTACCTGGACGAGTCGGACCCGGTCATGGGCGCGCACCAGCTGATGTCGATGGGGGCCCGGCAGGTGACCGTGACGGATGGCTCAGCCGGCGGATGGCTCGTCAACAGGGCAGGGGCCTGGCATTGCCCCGCGTTGCCGCTGGACCGGATCACCGACACGAACGGAGCCGGCGACGTCTTCTGTGGCGGCATGCTGTATGGAACGCTGCGGGGGTGGACGCCCCAGGATGCCCTGCGATGTGGCTGTGCGGCTGCCGGGCTGAAGTGCCGGGGGCGGGGCAATCGCGCGGCACTGCCGACACTGGCCGAGGTTGAGTCTGCGATGCAGCGGCTGTCGGTGCGGGATGCGAGTACCGAGTGAGGGGCGGCAGGGGTTGCGGGAATGAAACAGAGCCTGAGGTCCGGGAGACCACAGGCTCTGTTGATGGAACGTAGGAGCGACCGTTTTCAGGCCGGCTTCACGATCGATGCCCGCATTCCTTTGGGCCCCATCTCCGATTCAAACTCGACGGACTGACCTTCGAACAGCGATTCGAAGGTGGTTTCCTTGACGGCCGAGAGGTGAAAGAACAGATCCTTTCCCTGCTCGCCGCCCGCGATGAAACCAAAGCCCTTGTCCGCGACCAGCTTCTTGATCGTACCTTGCTGCATGGCAGCCAACCTTCCCCCAGAATCAACCTGAACGTACCGAAGGTTCATCCACCTCTTGTGCAGGAGCCTGATCGGATTCCGTCAGCCATCGCATGGTGCCCGCGCGCTTCAGTCGCTGAATAAGATGACTCGATAGTCGCGAAGGGTCAGTGCCGGAAACGGCGCGTCAGAACATGACTGGATTCGACATGAACAACCGGCATCAGAGGAGATGCACCTGACATTGAACGAAAATTCTACCCCTGCAGAGGGCCCGATGAAAGCGTTTTCCGTCAGTTCTCCCGTCCGAGTATGTGAACAGGCGTGCGCTGCAGGATACACCGTCTGAATGCAGAACTCCGATTTTGTGCCGAAGACAGACCTCCCCGCCCGTTTCCGGTGCTAGATTTCACTGCAGTGGGGCCATCACCGGAGCCCCGCGACAACCGAACCCTCCAGATGCGACGTGTTCGCGGGACATCGATTGCACGCCTATCCCGCCGACCGGGCGTGCGCGGCCGATCGATCCCACCTTCCTGACGAACCGGAGCGCGACCAACGCCAACCTGCCGCACGGCAGGCGCGCAACACCACAGGTCTCCGCTACACGAGTACCGCGAGACCGCCAGGCTATCGAACGACGAAACGCTACCACGGGAGTCCTGCCATGCGTCAGCTCGCGCCGTCCGGGGACGGCAGCAGTCGACCGGCGCTGCGCCGACGGTATCAGTCCGTCGGACTGTTTCTGCAATACCTGTCGCTGGACGGAACGTCGCCGCTGATCGTCCGCGAACCCGAAGACGACCAGGAGTGCTTCGATTCGTCGCAGCAGGTGGTCCGGATCGAAGAAGACTGGGAACTGGTCATCACCGACCAGGATCCGTTTGGCGAACCGCCGCACATCCTCACGGTGTTCGGGCCGGCCGACCCGACCTGGGGGGCCCACGCGCGGTTCGAACTCCGCCCGGGGGCAATGCCTGCCGTCGTCGACGACTCGACCGACCACCACTGCTGGTGGGAGGACGCACCGGGCCGGAACGTTCCGGTCGGCGAGGAACGGATCTCGTTCACGACTTCGATCTCCATTCAGGGGTCCGACCTGGAGATGGCCGTCATCCGGGGCAACTCGTCCGGGGGACGCTCGATCGTCGATGCCGGCCGCCTTTCCATTGCCGTCAACACCGACCGCACCAACCTCAACAGCCATCATGGAGACGATTCGCTGGTGCACACCTGCGTGGCAGCCGGCCAGCAGTGTGTCCGCCACTTTGCCCGCACGTCACTCCGCCGGTACACAACCGAGGGGCTGATGTTTGTCGACCACGAGTGGCGGATGATTCATCCGAACGGGGGCGGTCGCGCGGCGATCTGAGCGGGGCGAACCGGCTGTCTGCGTCCGAAATCCGGATGCGACTCACACGATGCGAATGCATGTCACAGCTTTGCGGGGCATGCGCCGAATCGCCTGGCGGGAAGAGGGTTCGGCACGCACACCAGGAAGGAGACCTGCAGACGTCACGACCGGTGCGGCACGTCGTGACAAAATCTTGAGGCAAAATCGGCAGAATTCCCCACCGGGTCAAAATCCGTGACCTAGGTTTTCTTCAGTTGTCAGAGTCGTGCCGACGGCATGCTCTGTCTGTCAAACCTGCGCGGGGACCGTCCGAGACCAGCCTGCCATGCAAATCCTCCGCCGCTCCCGCCGTACCCGAACCGCATCGGGCAAACTGGCCCGACTGGGTGCGACGCTCGTCGAAACGGCCGTCGTGATGCCTGTGTTTGCCGTCTTTATTGCCGGCATCATGGAGTTCGGCCACGCCTACCTGGTGATCAACACGCTCAATGCCGCGGCCAAGCGGGCCGCCCGCTACGGTGCCGTCGAAGGCATCTCGACAAGTGATGTCGAAACGAAGGTGACCTCCATCCTTCGTGCCGCGATGGCGACCGACAACGCCACCGTCTACGTCAAGGACGCATCGGTCTTCGATACCTCCGGAGTCGAGCCCGGCCAGGTCAGCTATTCCGGCCTGCCGGACATCGAACTGCTGGATGCCGAAGAACGCCAGCTCTACGTCGTGCGTGTCGAGGTCGACTACGACGACGTCGCACTGATGCCTCCGTTCTGGGCGAAAGACATCCGCCTGTCCGCCCAGTCCGTCATGCGGCACGAGTGACCCCTGTGGGCCGATCCAAGATTCTGGAACCGACCATGCGATCGAGAACGGAACGTCGAAGAATCCGCGAGCAGCCCCGTCGCGGTGCGGCGACGGTCGAGTTTGCTCTTGTTGCCCCGCTGTTTCTGACACTGGTGCTCGGGACCGTGGAGATGGGAACAGCCATCAACGCGTCCCAGACCATGAATGCCGCGATCCGGGAAGGCGGGCGTCTGGCCACGATGGACTTTTCGACCAAGCTGGCCCCGAACCAGACAGCCAACGACAAGGTGATCCAGGACATCCGCAACTTTCTGACCGCCTCCGGAATCGACGGGGACAAGGTGACGGTCACGATCACGCCCGCGGAGGGATCCAACGCAGGTTCGACGTTCGATCTGCAGGACCCCGACAACTACCTGGCACTGTTCAAGATCAGCGCGTCGATTCCGTACTCCGACGTCAGCACGTTTCCCATGAACTACATGTCGGGCCAGTCACTCAATGCGTCCCTTGTCTTCCGCATGGCGCGGACCCGGCTGAGTTCGTGATTCGACCGACGAACTTCTGCAACCCACACAGCATCCATTGACCAACAGTACTGGTGAAGGCGGTTGTCATGAAACGGTATCCATTAACACTGCCTGCGTTCGGCGACGAGTCGACCGGCCCGCGTAACCGTCGCGGGGCGTTCATCGTCGTCGCCTTCTTCTGCCTGACGGCCTGCATCACGTTCGTGGCCTTCTCGGTCGATGTGGGAACGATCTCACTGACCAAGACGAAGATGCAGAATGCGGTCGATGCCGCTGCTCTCGCCGCCGCCATGGAGATCACTCACGCCGTCGAAAACGCCGGCCCCGATGTGAGCGACCTCGTCGAGTACTCCAAGACCCAGGCCGCCAACAAGGCGGTGGAGGTCGCGGCCCTCAACGGCGTCTATGTCGACCCGACCGTCGACGTCGAGTTCGGCAAGCGGACGTACAACGGTTCGACCGGTAAGTTCGAAGTCACCTGGAACGAGTCGCCGTCCAACGTCGTCCGCGTCATCGCCCGCCGCGACGATCCGGATGTCTCCAAGCCGGACGGACAGCTGCAGCTCTTTTTCGCCGGCGTGACCGGTGACCGGACCGCGACGATTCGCGCCGAGGCGGTCGCCTATGTGGAAGCCCGCGACATCGTGACCGTGCTCGACTTCTCCGGTTCGATGACCTACGACAGTCAGTTCCGCAGCGAGACGGTCGACAAGCTGGGGATTTCGGCGATCGAGACGAACCTCGAGCAGATCTTCAGTGACCTGCAGCCGATCGACGTCGGCGAAATGGTCTCGACCCCCAAATACCTCACTCTCGACAGTCCGCCGGGCGACGCCGGCGATCCGTCCGCCTCCGTGACGTTCAAGTATGACGAAGCCGACGTCACCTCCGATGCGCCGTACTCGGAAGTCGTTCTCGAGTTCACCAACGGCAAGACACAGAAGTTCTCCGGCCTCAACGAGTCGAGCGGCACCTACTCGGGCAGTGGCTCGAACTCGGGCAAGGACATCGAAACGGTCTGGGTCAAGTACATCACCGGCGAAGAGGTCACCATTGTGGGTGAGCCCGGATCCGGTTGTCGTCCCACAATCGAAGTCACGTTCAGTCCCGACATGACAAGCGTCGACGTCGTCTCCTCCAAGGACCTCTCCAACGTCGTCCTCGAGTTCGAAGATGGCTCGCGATACAAGTTCGACAACCTGAACCAGGGGCACACCGGTACGTTCCAGGGCAACGGCAGCAACGCCGGCAAGATCATCGAAACGGTCTGGGTCAAGTCGGGCTGCAACAGCAGTGGTCGCCGGGGCTACGGCGAACGTTTTGACGCTCCCGACTCCGATTCGACGCTCATCGCCTACCGCTTTGACGACACCAATGACAACGTCGAAGCCGTCTTCGGCCTGGACGACGTCTCCTACCCGTTCGCGTCCGGCAGCTGGAACAGCTACATCGAATATGTCCGCGACGACAGCGACATCAACCGGGGTGGATACCGGGAGATGTACGGCGGCATGACGTTTGTCCACTACCTGCTCGACGTCAAGCGGCGGCACTACCAGACGCAGGATCTGTGGAAGACGCGGCACTATCCGTTCCACGCGATCAAGGAAGGTCACACCCTGTTCGCCGACTTCCTGGGCGATCTGGGCTTCGGTGATCATCTCGGACTGGTCAGCTACGACACCTACCACCGCCTGGAAACGATCCTCGACGAAGACGATGACGACATCCCCTACGTCGACATCAGTGCCGAGCCGCTCACGAGTAACTACTCCGACGTGGCCACGATCATGCGGCACAAGCAGGCGGCCCATTACTACGACACGACGAACATCGGCGGTGGGATCTCACGCGGGATCGCGGCCATCGAGGCGTACGGTCGTCCGGGGGCCCGTCCAACCATCCTGCTGATGACGGACGGCAACGCCAACGTCACCGAAAGCTACACCACCCCGTCCGACTGGGACTGGGACGCGCTGTTCGACTACAACGGCGACGGATCGGCTGACTACCGCCTGAACGGCAACGAAAGCAACTACTCGGCGAAGATGTTCGCGCTCGTCAAAGCCAAGGAAGCGGTCGACAAGGACATCACGATCCACACGCTCTCCGTGGGAGCCGGTGCCGACCGCGACCTCATGCGGGCCATCGCCCACATGGCCAACGGTCACTGGATCGACGTGCCTGGCGGCTCGACCATCGCCGAGATGGAAGCCGAAGTCCTGGAAGCCTTCAATCGCATCGCGGCCTTCGTGCCGCCGGCCAAGCTGCTCAGCGGAAACTGATCTCCCGGCACGTTAGTGGCGGGGACCCTGTGCCCGTCCCGGTTGCCCCTCTGGGGCCGCCGGCGACGGGTCACTTTTTTTCCGGTCGCGGTCGCAGCGACGTCCGGTTCATGTCCTGTGAAATCCGGACAGATTGCGCTTGCACCACCGGCCCGCCTCCGACAAGATGGAAGGGTACGCCTGTACACTGCCCTTTATCCCCGGAGATCCACTGATGGCTCGAAAATCAGAGTATGCCCACGGTCAGTTCTGCTGGGTCGACCTGATGGCCCATGACGGCCCCAGCGCGCTGGAGTTCTACAGCAGCCTGTTCGGATGGAACGCGGAGCAGCAGGACACGCAGGGAGGTCCCCCCTACTATCTGCTCAAGCTCAATGGAGAGTCGGTCGCCGGCTTTGGCGAGATGAATCCCGAGATGAAGGAGGCCGGCATGCCTCCCATCTGGAGCAGTTACGTCAACGTCCGGGACATTGCCGAAATCACCGCGCAGGCCGAGTCACTTGGCGGCCAGGTCCGGATGCCCCCCATGCAGGTGTTCGAGGCGGGCTGGATGTCCGTGATTGTCGACCCGGCCGGTGCGTCCCTCTGCCTCTGGCAGGCGAATCAGACCTGCGGGGCGACGCTCGTCAACGAGCCGAACACATGGGTCTGGAGCGAGCTGATCACGACGTCGATCGAGGACGTCGCACCGTTCTACGAGCAGCTGTTCGGCTGGACGACACGCAAGGACGAGGAAAAGGACAACTACTGGACCTTTCTCCTCGGCGACCGCGAGCAGGCCGGCGGCATGAACCTGTCCCCCGAGATGGGACCGATCCCGCCTCACTGGGGCGCGTACTTTGCCGTCGAGGACGTGCGGGCCACCTGCACAAAGCTGAAGGAGTTGGGCGGCTCGATGATCCTCGAACCGTTTGAAGTGAGCGTCGGTCACATCGCCGTCGTCACCGATCCCCAGGGAGGCTGCTTTAACCTGATCCAGATGACCGTTCCGGCCGACGACTGACGACGGTCTCCGACTCAGCCCGGCGGATACGACAGATGCGACACGGCGATCCCCCCCGAGGGTGTCGCGGGGTGTGTCACGGCGGACCACCCTGCGGCGCTCCTTTGGGGCGTCGGTTTCCTGAGCGAACGACCGTCCGGTGAGGAGTGGTGAATCGCCTGTCAGGAATGGCTACGCGAACAGCCGCTCGACAACGTGACCGTGAACGTCCGTCAGGCGGAAGTCGCGTCCCTGGAAGCGGAACGTCAGCCGTTTGTGATCCAGCCCAAGCAGGTGCAGGACCGTTGCCTGCAGGTCGTGGACATGGACCGGATCGTCGACGACCTCGTAGCCGATCTCGTCGGTCGCGCCGATCGTCTGGCCCCCTTTGACACCGCCACCGGCCAGCCACATCGAGTAGGCATCGATGTGGTGATCACGTCCATGCAGGTTGCTGCGGACTTCTCCCTGCGGCGTGCGGCCGAACTCGCCCCCCCAGATCACAAGGGTGTCGTCGAGCAGTCCCCGCTGCTTCAGGTCGCTGACCAGAGCGGCGGAGGCCTGATCGGTTTCCCGGCAGCGGGCTTCGAGAGCCTCGCCGAGGTCCGTCCCCTTGTTGCCGTGGTGGTCCCAGTCGGTGTGATACAGCTGAACGAATCGGACGCCTTTCTCGACGAGCCGACGGGCCAGCAGACAGTTGCGGGCGAACGACGGCTTCGCCGGATCCACGCCGTACTTCTCGAGTGTGTGGGACGACTCGTCGGACAGATCCATCAGTTCCGGCGCACTCGACTGCATGCGATACGCCATTTCGTAGGCGGCGATGCGGGTGTCGATTTCCGGATCGCGGACAACGGCCCGACGGAGGGAATTCAGATCGGTCACCGCGTCGATGAACTGTTGCTGTGCCGTGTTGTCGATCCCGGCCGGGTTGGACAGATTCAGGATCGGGTCGGCGCCGTTGAGGAACGGAACGCCCTGGTAAGTGGTGGGAAGAAAGCCGCTCCCCCACAGCGGCGCGCCGCCGCGCGGCCCTCGGGGGCCGGACTGCAGGACGACGAATCCGGGCAGATTCCGGGATTCGCTACCGATGCCGTATGTCACCCACGCTCCCATGCTGGGGCGGCCGAACTGGGCCGAGCCGGTGTTGACGAACAGCTTGGCCGGTCCGTGATTGAAGACGTCGGTCTTCATGGAGCGGATGACGGCGATGTCGTCGGCGATCGCGGCCGTGTGGGGCAGCAGGTTGGAGATCTCGGTTCCGCATTCGCCATGACGGGCAAACGTCCGCTGTGTTCCCAGCAGTTTTGCGTCCCGGCTGATGAAGGCGAACCGTTTTCCTTCGACGAACGATTCCGGGATGACCTGCCCGGAGAGTTCCTGCAGCCGGGGCTTGGGGTCGAACAGCTCGAGCTGGCTCGGTCCGCCGGCCATGAACAGAAAGATGACGTTCTTCGCGCGGGCCGGAAAGTGCGTCTCCCCGGTCATGCCGGCAGGTGCCGCCTGCAGGTCACCCTCGCCCATCATCGACGCGAGAGCCAGCGAACCGATCCCGAGCCCGCACTGCGAGAAGAAGTGCCGCCGGGTCGACGCGGCCAGGGGCGACTGCGAGGGGCAGGGGACTGCGGGTCGTCGCATCGGGGGTCTCCGAAGACGTCTGAATCACTTCCGCGGAATCGGATTTCCGAACGGATCGCGCCGGGCCCGGACAGCGCTGACGTTATCCCAGCCACCCAGCTCAACCTGGATGGTCTTGAGCTGACCATTCCGGATCAGACGCAGGTCGGCTTCCTGGCCCGGTTCGTAGTTCTTCAGCTCGCTCACCAGGTCGTCGAACTTTTCGATCGGTGTTTCGTCGATTCCGATGATGATGTCGCCCGGAATGATACCGGCTTTCTCGGCAGCGCCGCCGTTGACGACATCCGAGACGCGACAGGCATTCGTGCCGATCGGCATGTGAGTGATCCCGAGGCTGGCATTTCCCCGGCGGACAACCTGCAGGCCCTGAAGATCGGCGGCCAGTGCTTCGACCGCTTCGCGGGAAACACCGCTACCAGCGATGTGATACAGGCTGACATCCCCCACATGCGAAAGACGGCGCAGGTGCCGCAGCCCCTCTTCGCCTCCCGACCATTCCTTTGTGATCCAGATCGTACGGATCTGCTGGGGTCGGTCGCCCATCGCCACTCGATCGCGGACCAGATTCTCGATCATCGCGTTGGCACGCAGGTCCTCGTCGTACTCGACCCGTCCTCCCAGCTTGCGAATGGCGGCGACCGCCCGGCGTTCCCGAATCGCGTGATTCCCCGAGAGTGCCCGCGTCGCAGCATCGACAATCGGAGCACGCTCCGAGCGTTCCAGCGACTCCAGGGCGAGCTCCGCGGCATCGCCCGCCGGGCCCTCGTTCCTCTGAAAGATCCGCTCGAGGATGAACACCGCCCGCAAAGCGACTTCGGGACCGCGGTTTCGGGCCGCCTCGGCCAGTGCGCCGACCGCATCGGCTCCCCGCTGGACGAGGGCCTCTTCGGCGGTGCTGCGCATCTCGAAGGCGGGATCGTTGAGCTGGTCGATCAGCATCTCGACCGGAGGGGCGGGGATGGACGGTTCGTCTCCCCGTACGCTCAGATCGCAGACCAGCGGGCAGCAGGCCAGGCACAAAATGGCAAGTTGACGGCGAAATCGGGTCACCGTGATGAATCCTCCGCAGACATCCAACAGGCTGTTGCGATTTCAATCTTGGCAGAATCGGTCAGATCCTGCCATATCAACGGACGTACCGCCGCGGAGGAAACAGCCGGTGTCAGTCGAGCGCGACGTAGACACCGTCTTCCCGAACTTCGACCGGGAAGGTCCGGACCGGTTCGGTTGCGGGCATGCACAGGGCGGCCCCGGTCGCTACATCGAACTGGGCACCATGACGGGGACAGGTGATCACCTGGCCCTCCAGTGGACCGTCGGTCAGTGGCTGTCCGTCGTGCGTGCAGACGTCCTCGATACAGTAGTAATCGTCGCCGGCCCGCAGCAGCAGTGCGGGGATTTCGTCCACGACGACCGATTTTCTCCCGCCGGGGGGGACTTCATCGCGGGAAGCGACACGTTCGAGCTCAGCCATCGATCTTCTCTCGGTAGTGACAGGTCTCGGTAGTGACAGGGGGCCCTGGGGACTTTCGCCGGTTGGGAAATTCATAACCAGAATACGCCGGAAGGCACCATCGGTTCGCCGTCGCTGCATTCCGCCGCGACGTACCGCCGCGGACCTTCAGTCGCCGATCCCAAGCTTGCGTTCCACCGCCTGGCTGAGCGTCTCCCGCACCAGCTCGACCGGGATACGGTCGTAGATCTCGGCGAAGAATCCCTCGACGATCACGTGCATCGCCTCATAGCGGGACAGCCCCCGCCCCATCGCGTAGAAGACCTGCTCTTCGTCGACGCGGCCGGCCGTCGCTCCATGCGTGCAGCGAACGTCGTCCGCCTCGATCTCCAGACCGGGGATGGCATCGGCCCGGGCGTCGCGGCTGAGCATCAGCGCGTCGTTCCGCTGGTATCCGTCTGTCTGCTGAGCGTCCGGATCCACCTTGATCATGCCGCGCCAGATCACCCGCGACTTGTCGCGGCAGACTTCCTTGTAGAGCAGATCCGAGCGGGTATCCGGCTGGTGGTGCGTCTGCTGCGTGTAGTAGGAGAGCAGCTGGCGGTCGGTGGCAAACGTGACGCCGTTCACCTCGGCATGGGCCCCGCGACCATCCAGATGCACGTCCTGGTGAATGTGCGCCAGCTTGGCGCCCAGTCCGCCGACGGTCCACTGCAGCATGCTGTCCCGTCCGACGCGGCCCGACTGATGGGCGAAGTGCCGCACCTTCTCGTTCCAGTTCTGCAGCTGCACGTACCGCAGTCGGGCTCCCGGTGCGACGATCAGCTCGACCGCTCCGACGTGCAGGCCGTCGGTGTCCGGCGAGAACGACGCCGTCTCCTCCAGCAGGGTCGCCGAGGCTCCCTCCTCGAGAATGATGAGCGTGTGGCTGAAGTCGGCCGCTCCGTCCGCCTGCAGACCGATCAGGCTGTACAGCGGTGCGTCGAGTTCGACGTTGCGCGGAACGAACAGGACCGTGCCGCCCGTCCAGAAAGCGGCATGCCAGGCCGAGAACCGGTCGCGGGACGGATCGACGGCCTGCGTATGGAAGTACGGTTCGAGCCGTTCGCGGTGCTCGTTCAGCAGCGTCGCCAGATCGCCGAACAGCACGCCCTTGTCGGCGAGTTCGCGGCTCAGCTCCGAACTCGTGCAATGTCCATCGACGTGCGTGACACGGCCGGCGAATTCGCCGCGATCCTGCATCAGCGTATCGAGTTCGCCGGTTGAGGCCGCGGCTCCGGCCGGCTGCAGCGCGTACTTCTCGGGGCGGAATGTCCGCAGATCGACCCGCTTGTATTCCTCGGGATCGAGCGGCTCGGCGAGCTTCTCCTGATACAGCTCGAAGGCCTGCCGGCGCAGTTCGAGAATCCAGTCCGGTTCGTTCCTGGCGGCAGTAAACTCCTGCCAGATGTCTGCGTCGAAACCGGTTGATGTTGCCGAGAGGGCCATGGTCTTCTTCCTGCCGTTCAGTTACGTCGCTGTCGTGTCTGATGGTGTCTGACGCCGGGCTCCCTGAGCGTCAGTTCGTCACCCGCAGGTACTCACAGAGAATGCGGGCATTCCGGTTGAATGTCTCTGACTGAATCACGCCTTCCGGCGAGGCTTTGCGGTGGCCCTTCATCGACCGGCGGTCAACCCAGGCCCCCCGGCGGTCGAGCAGTCCGATCGCAATCGCCGCCTCACGCCCCACGTCATCGCGGGACTTGGAAACGGTGACGTCCGCTCCACGTGTGCCACGCGAAAGCCGGGCGTACTCGGCTGCAATCGCATCCAGACGACTGTCGACGACGAATCCGTAGTGCGTCGGCGAGTCGTCCGGGTCGTAGGTCAGTTTGTAATCCTTCGTGAAGTACAGCGGCCGGTTCGACTTCAACTCGTAGAACCGGGCAAGCCGACCGTCCGAAACCTGTGAGTCTTTCAGGTACTTCAGTGCCCGCGGGATCGGCTCGAGGAACCGCTTCTCCCCCGTGCGGCGATACAGCAGCAACAGGGTTTCCATCACGTCCTGCGATTCGAGTCCGCTGATGGCCGGCGGCTCGAACTTGCGGTCCCAGCAGGGATGCATCTTCGGATCGTACTGCTGGGCCCAGGCTGGCTGCGGTGCGGGCATCTGCGCTCGAATCAGGAACTCGCCCCCCCGCCGTGCCGCTTCCAGGTATCGCTCGTCCTCATACGTGTCCCACGCTTCCAGCAGAGTTGCGATCACATTGCCGGAAACGTTGTCGTTGTTGAAATACCGCCCCGGCCAGTCGTTGAGCCAGACGCGGGACCAGTCGTCCGGGTAGGACGCCTGCAGAACCGGGAATTCGTCTGCCGAGGCCGGCTTCGGATACCGGTCCCAGTTCTGATACCAGCCCCCGGTCGGATACTGTGCGGCGAGGATCGCATCGAGGGCGAACGTCGCCGCGTCATGAATCTTCCGGTCACTGAAGTCGAGTTCGCGGTCGACCTGCATCAGCAGGCGGATGGCCGCGGGAGTGACATCATCATCAAGTGTGGTGACGTTGGTCCTGTTCTTGCGGCGGCGGCTGGGGCGGAATGCGATGTTGTCGCGGTAGCCCCAGCGTTTGCGTTCGTCCTCGTCGAAATCGATCCGGTAGAACCATCCACCGGACTGCATCTGACCACGCACCAGGGCGTGTGCCACTTCGACGGCCCAGTCGCGGTACTCTTCCTTTCCGGTCACCCGCCAGGCTTCGAGGAACGTCATCCCGACCGCCGGTGTGCCGGGCGGCTGAACCCACGCCGTATCCGGTCCGGTCTCGGCTTCCCCTTCGCTCAGGGTCAGGTCGCGGCTGTATCTCCAGACATATCCGCCGTGATGCGAACAGTGGTCGTGAAAGAACCGCAATGCCTGGTCCAGTGCCGCCTCCGCCTGCTCCCGGTCGGGACCGTCGGCCGTTGCCGGCAGCGATCCCGCGAGAACCATCAGCACAGACAGGAAGACGACGGAACGAACCTGCATGCCTGTCTGCTCCTGTAAGCGACGTTCGCGCTGGACAGCCCGGATCGTGGACTAACCGACACTCCCTTCCATCTGCAGCTCGATCAGACGGTTCATCTCGACGGCGTATTCCATCGGGAGTTCCTTGACGAGCGGCTCGATGAATCCGGTGACGATCATTGCCGAGGCTTCCGCCTCGGTCAGACCGCGGCTCATCAGATACAGCAGCTGTTCTTCGGCGATCTTGGAGACGCTCGCTTCGTGCTCGATGGCGACGTCGTCTTCCTCAACCTCGATGTAGGGATAGGTGTCGCTGCGGCTTTCAGGATCAAGGATCAGCGCGTCGCAGACCACGTTGCTCTTGCAGTCGGTCGCGTCGTTCTGAACCTTCACCAGACCGCGATAGCTCGACCGGCCACCATCCTTGCTGATCGACTTGGAGATGATGCGGCTGGACGTGTGTGGGGCACAGTGAACCATCTTGGCTCCGGCGTCCTGGTGCTGACCGTCGCCGGCAAAGGCGATCGACAGCGTTTCGCCACGAGCCCCCGGCTCCATCAGGTAGACCGCCGGGTACTTCATCGTCAGCTTCGAGCCGAGATTCCCGTCCACCCACTCCATCAGGGCGTCCCGGTAGGCCATCGCCCGCTTGGTGACGAGGTTATAGACGTTGTTCGACCAGTTCTGGATGGTCGTGTACCGGCAGCGACCTTCCTTCTTGACGATGATCTCCACGACCGCCGAGTGCAGCGAATCGGTGCTGTAGACCGGAGCGGTGCACCCTTCGACGTAGTGCACGCTCGCTCCCTCGTCGACGATGATCAGCGTCCGCTCGAACTGCCCCATGTTCTGCGTATTGATGCGGAAGTACGCCTGCAGCGGGAAGTCGATGTGCACGCCCGGCGGAACGTAGATGAACGATCCCCCGGACCAGACGGCCGAGTTGAGCGCGGCAAACTTGTTGTCGTGCGGCGGGATCACCTTGGCGAAGTGTTCCCGGAAGATGTCCGGGTAGTCCCGCAGTGCCGAGTCGGTATCGGTGAACAGGACGCCCTGCTTCTCCAGGTCTTCCTGCAACGACCCGTAGACCACTTCCGACTCGTACTGGGCCTTCACGCCGGCGAGGTACTTCTGCTCGGCTTCGGGAATGCCGAGACGCTCATACGTCTTGCGGATGTCGTCCGGCACATCGTCCCAGGACTTGCCCTGATGATCGGCCGCCTTGACGTAATAGAAAATGTCCTGGAAGTCGATTCCGGACATATCGCCGCCCCAGTTGGGCATCGGCTTGGACTCGAAGATCTCGAACGACTTGACGCGGAAGTCCCGCATCCAGGCCGGCTCGCCCTTCATCTCGGAGATCTGGGCGACGATTTCGGCGTTCAGGCCCTTCTGCGACATGAACGCGTACTTGTCGGTCGGATCGTGGAATCCGAACTTGTACCCGCCTTCGGGGATCGCCTCGGCGTCGGGCGTCGGTTTTTCGGTGGTGCTGGACATGATGATCGGCTCCGATGGAAAGTCGGGCGAGTCTGTTTCAGGGCTGTTGTCGCGAGAGGCAGCGGCTCGAAGCTGCCGGCCGGCTACACTCCGCGAAACAGGTCATTAACGTGGAACTGCAGCCCGGGCAGGGCCCGACTGCTCACTTCGGCAGACGCATCGAACACGTGTGGTTCGGCATCGCCGGTGTAAACGTGAATCCGCTTCTGCTCCGGATCGACGATCCAGGCTTCCTGGACGCCCGCCTGCAGGAACTCGGCAATCTTTGCGATGACGTCCGACCAGCGATCGCTGGGGGACATCACCTCGACGACCAGATCCGGTGCGACCTCGAAGTGCCCGGCGGGAAGTCTGCCGCCAGCCAGTCGTGCGCGGGCGACAACAAACACGTCCGGCCCGCGGACCGAATCCGGATCCCGTCGGGTGATGACGCCGGCGTCGTTGATCACGATCAGGTGGTCGTCGGAGCCCCCCTTCCACGCGCCCAGCAGCTGCGAGACGTTGAAACAGACGACTCCGTGGATTCCCCCAGGTCGGTTCATCTCCACAACCTCTCCCCGGACGAGTTCGACCGGAGCGTCGAACGTCATCTGACCGAACTCTTCGGCGGTGATCAGGGTGGTCGTTGTCATGGCGATGTCGGCGTGTCGCGTGTCCGGTCGTGCCGGGCGTCAGGAGGCGGTCGTGGTCTCTTCCGGATTGCGGGCGGCTTCTTCTTCGGCGGCCGCTTCCGGATGACGTTCGCGAACGCCCGCGTAACCGTTGGCGTGAAGCTCATGCGCCAGGGCGGCATCGCCGGTCTCGACGATCCGGCCGGCGAGCATCACGTGCGTGTACTGCGGCTGGTTGTATTCGAGCAGACGCTCGTGGTGCGTGATGATCAGCACGCCCATGTGCGGGCCGGAGAGCGTCCGCAGCCCCTCGCTCACCACGCGGACCGCGTCGCTGTCGAGGCCGGAATCGGTTTCGTCCAGGAAGGCGAACCGCGGCTTGAGCATCGCCAGCTGCAGGATCTCCATCCGCTTCTTCTCGCCGCCGGAGAACCCTTCGTTGAGGTACCGCCGGGCGAACTCGGCGTCGATGTTCAGATCCTTCATCGTCTGCCGCAGCTCGGTGCGGAACTCACGCATCGGCATGAGTTCTTCCCCTTCCTTGCGGTCGGGGTTCCGCACGTTGGAGACGGCGTGACGGAGGAAGTCGGCCACCTTCACTCCCGGAATGGTCACCGGGTACTGGAAGGCGAGGAACATTCCCAGCCGGGCCCGCTCACACGGATCCAGCTCGGCAATATCGTTGCCGTCCAGCGAGATTGTGCCTTCCGTCACCTCGTACTTCGGATGGCCGGCGAGCGTGTAGGCCAGCGTGCTCTTTCCGGAACCGTTGGGGCCCATCAGGGCGTGGATTTCTCCCTGGCGGATTTCGAGGTTCACGCCCTTGAGGATCGGCACGTCGCCGACGGAGACGTGCAGGTTTTCGATCTTCAGCACACTGCTCATGGCACATTCCGTAATTCGACTATCTGCCCGCACCGGCCGATTGCCGGACGAGCGGTTCAAGCTTTTATGACGCTGGCGCGGGCGAACGGCCCGGCCCGATCAGGCGTTGATCAGTGACGGTTCCTGCACGTAGCCGGTGTGATGCGGAACCGGCAAGACCTCCGGGGCCCCCTTGGCGAGCTTCTTCGCCTTGATCTTGTCCTGAATCCGCATGACTCCTTCGAGGAGCGCCTCCGGACGTGGCGGACAACCGGGGACGTACACATCAACCGGGACGACCAGGTCGACCCCCTTGACCACGTGATAGCCGTACTTGAAGTACGGCCCACCCCCGACCGTGCAGGCCCCCATCGCGATCACATACTTCGGGTCGGGCATCTGTTCGTAAAGGCGGCGGACCCGACTGGCCATCTTGTAGGTGACCGTGCCGGCCACGATCATCAGGTCGGCCTGGCGTGGCGTGGCCCGAAATGCCCCGGCACCGAACCGGTCGATGTCGTAGCGGCTGGCCCCGGTCGCCATCATTTCGATGGCACAGCAGGCGAGGCCGAACGTCATCGGCCAGATGCTGGACTGTTTGGCCCAGTTCATCGCCTGCTCGAGCGACGTCATGATGACATTTTCTTCGAACCGCCCTTCAATCCAGGTCATTGCTCAATCCGTCCTCAAACGGGGCCAGGCGAATTCCTGAAACCGGTCGCTGCCGACAGCGTCCAGACCGAAACGGACATGCCACTTTAACGCGGTTCGCTGTCGGGGGAAACCACGCACACCTCTTCATGCCCCCGAACGTTCGGTTACCTCGAATTCACAGCAGTGATGGCCGTCCAGACAACAGGTGGTCAGTTCCACCCGGGCGTCCAGAACGGCCGCAAACACCGACTGCTCCAGCTCGCAGATCGACCGGTCCTCGGTCGCCAGACGATGGTAGGGGCAGTTGTTTTCCCGCAGGATCGGCAGCTCTCCGGACGGAACATCGCGAACGTCGACCTCGACATCCGCGCCCCGCCGGGCCAGAACCGCCTCGAGCTGCTGCACCCGGTCCTGCAGCGTCTCGCCGTCGACCTCGGAGCCGTAGCGTTCCGCCATTGCCGTCCGCAGACGGTCAATCAGCACCCCACGGACCTCGAGGTCATCGATCCGACGAAGCTGGTCCCAGAGGAACTGGGCCAGCTCAGCGTAGTTCTCGCCCAGCTCCTGAATACCGCTGCTGGTGAGCGTGAAACAGTGACGGGGCCGGCCCCGTCCGTGCCGGGACACCGTTTTCTCGACCAGCCCGGCAGACTCCAGGCGAACAAGCCTCTGGCGGATCGCCGTCGCGGTGACGTCGCAGCTCTCACACAGTTCGCGGACGGTCGCCCCTCCCAGCCGCCGCAGCTGCCGGAGTAGCTCCCGATCGGAACTGGAAAGATCCGGTCTGGTCATGACGAGGCGAAATCCATGTAACGTGCCGCCCGTGACGGCGCTGTACAGTCCGAAGGCGTGCGGCCCGATTGCCGCCGCAGGTCCACCCCCATGATAGTGGACCAGACAATTTTGACAATTTCGCATGTGCAAAATGTCGTTAAATTCCCGGCCCGGTGCTTTTGACCGCAGCGGCCGTTCACCGTAACTTGTTACGCAATCGATTCATGCAGTGAGACGTCGGGCACCGCCTCGTTGGCCCGACACACCCCGTCTGGAGGTTCAGCCGTGTCCGAAGCCTCTCCTCAGCCGCCCAGGGACCAGTGGGGGTCCCGAATCGGCGTCATTCTCGCCGTCGCCGGCTCCGCTGTCGGTCTGGGCAACTTTCTGCGTTTCCCCGGCCAGGCCGCGCAGAACGGCGGGGGCGCGTTCATGATCCCCTATTTTGTCGCGTTGCTGGTCCTCGGCATCCCGCTCTGCTGGGCAGAGTGGACGATGGGCCGTTACGGCGGACGACTCGGGTTCAACTCCGCCCCCGGCGTCTACAGTGCCATCTGGCGGAACCGGTTCGCCAAGTACTTCGGCGCGATCGCCGTCCTGATCCCGCTGGTCATCTACATGTACTACGTGGTGATCGAGGCCTGGTGCCTGGGGTATGCCCTGAGCTACCTCTCGGGATCTCTCATGAAGGGCTCCGACCCGGCGGCGTACGAGACGTTCTTTGGCGAGTTCGTCGGCATCGGCGAGCACGGCGCCCTCCTGCAGCCGGGCAACCGCTCGTTCCTGTGGCTGCTGGGCGGAACGTTCCTGCTGAACTTTGTCCTCATCTATCGCGGCGTGAACAAGGGGATCGAAACCTTCTGCCGGTTCGCGATGCCGCTGATGGTCATCTGTGCCCTGTGCGTGCTCGTCCGCGTTCTGACGCTCGGCACCCCCGACCCGGCCAAGCCGGAACAGTCGGTACTCGGCGGTCTGGGATTCATGTGGAATCCGGACTTTGCGGCCCTGTCGAATCCGCAGACCTGGCTGGCCGCTTCCGGACAGATCTTCTTCAGCCTGTCGGTCGGATTCGGCATCATCGTCAACTACGCCAGCTACCTGCGTGAGGATGATGACGTCGTCCTCAGCGGCCTGACCGCCAGCAGTATGAACGAGTTCTTCGAGGTCTGCCTGGGCGGACTGATCACCCTGCCGGCCGCCTTCATGTTCCTGGGAACAGCCGTTGTTGGCTTCGGCACGTTCGGTCTGGGATTCAACGCCCTTCCGAACGTCTTCGCCACCATGCCAGGCGGACAGTTCTTCGGCTTCCTGTGGTTCTTCATGCTGTTTCTGGCAGCGGTGACCAGCAGTGTCTCGATGCTGCAGCCGGCCATCGCTTTCTTCGAGGAAGGACTGGGGCTGAAGCGACACGCCTCGGCATCGATTCTCGGGATGCTGTCGGCCATCGGATCCGGCTTTATCGTCTATTTCTCGAAGGGACTGGTTGCCCTGGACACGTTTGACTTCTGGGTCGGCACCGGGCTGATCTACCTGCTGGCGATGATCCAGGCGGTGATGTACGGCTGGATCTTCGGCATCGACCGGGGTGAGGAAGAGGCCCACCGCGGGGCCCACATCCGCATCCCCCGGCTGGTCCAGTTCATGCTGAAGTACGTGACGCCGGTCTACCTGACGGTCATTTTCCTGGCGTTCTGCTGGCAGAACGTACCGGACTACGCATCGAAGATCTCGCAGGACTCGGTGGCCCTCGGATCAATCCTGTTCATTTTCATCCTGCTGGCCTTCCTCATGTTGCTGGTGCACGTCGCCGGCCGCCGCTGGGCTGCGGAAGGACGGATCAGGCACGTGGGACAATACGGCTTGCTGCTGCCGGTGGAGGACGACGAATGAATCCCGCAGGCTGGACGGTCATGATCCTGTCGATCGGTTCGGTGCTGACGCTGGTGAGCTACTGCATGTTCCGCGTGCTGACGCTACCGCCGCTCGAGGAAGAACATTTGAAGGGACCGCTGGAGATTGAGACCGGGGATACAGATAATGCGGACTGAGCCCTGACTGCCTTCTCCTCAGATTCGAGTTCCCGATGAGCTGGTATCCGCGCAAGTCCGTCGTCGTCCCGATCGATTTCTCCGCATCGAGTCCCGAAGCGGTGCAGACGGCGATCGACCTGGTCGACGACCGTGCCAACGTGCACGTTCTTCATGTCCTGATTCCGCTGGAGATCGTTTCGCCCGGAATGGTCTTCGGCGGGATGACCGATTCCGGACGTGAGGAGCACGCCCGCAAGTACGCCGAACAGTTCATGAAGGAACACGATTTCGAAGGCGTCGATTTCGAGGTCCGCATCGGGCATCCGGGGGAAATCGTCGCCCAGTATTCGGAAGCCCGCGAGGCAGACCTGATCGTGATCCCCTCTCACGGGTATCATGGACTCAAGCGGTTCGTTCTCGGTTCGGTGGCGGAATACGTCATCGAACACGCCGACTGTCCGGTGCTCGTCCTGCGACGCACCGATGCCGAGTGAGTCCCCGACAACATGTCCGATTTGATCCCCCAAAAACTGCAGGGCGATGCCGAGGCCCTGCAGATCCTCTGGAAGGACGGCCGGACAGACCGTCTTTCGTGGCGGTTCCTGCGCGAGCACTGCCCGTGCGCGAACTGCCGGGCCGCAGAGGCGTCGCCGCCCGACGAATCGCCCGACCTGCTGCCGGTCCTCAGCCCCGCTGAAGCGCAGCCGCTGCGGGTGCTCGACATGAGGCCGGTCGGCAACTACGCGTATGCCATCCAGTTCAGCGACGGTCACACGTCGGGGATTTTCTCGCTGGATTACCTGCGACGGCTGGGAGAACAGGCCGCCGCGTCACAGTCCTGACCGCACCGGGCGGATGACACCAGGTGCCCGGCTGCTGTCCCCACGGACGGCGGCCGGTCGCCAGCGCGCTGCGGAAGGACGTATTCCGCGAGGAGAACCACCATGAAGCTTGGCATTCTCTCCTGCAGTCCCGGTTGCTACAGCACCCGCCGCCTCAAGGAAGCCGCCCTGGATCGCGGCTGCAAGGTGAAGGTGCTCAATACACTCCGGTTCGGCATCGACCTGGCCCAGGGAGAACCGGACCTGTACTACCGCGGCAAGCACCTCTCGAACTACGACGCGGTCCTGCCGCGAATCGGTGCGTCGATCACCTACTTCGGCACCGCCGTCGTCCGGCAGTTCGAACAGATGGATGTTTTCTGCGCGAACTCGTCGAACGGCATCAGTAATTCGCGGGACAAACTGCGGTCGCTGCAGATTCTCTCCCGGCACCACATCGGAATTCCCGAGACCACGTTTGTCCGGGATCGCAGCGACGTTCTGCCCGCCATCGAGCGGGTCGGCGGAGCACCGGTCATCATCAAACTGCTTGAAGGAACGCAGGGGGTCGGCGTGATCCTTGCCGACTCCGTCAAGGTGGCCGAAGCGATCATCGAAACCCTTCAGAGTGCCCGCCAGAACGTCCTCGTCCAGAAGTTCGTCGCCGAGAGCAAAGGACGGGACATCCGCGCGTTCGTCGTCGGTGATCAGGTCGTCGCATCGATGCGTCGCGTCGCACAGGGAAGCGAGTTCCGCAGCAACGTGCACCGTGGCGGTCGCACCGAGCCGGTCGAACTGGACGACACCTTCCGCGAAACGGCCGTCCGGTGTGCGCAGATCATGGGCCTCCGCGTGGCAGGCGTCGACATGCTCGAAGGCAACGACGGCCCGCAGGTGATGGAGGTCAATTCCTCACCCGGCCTCGAAGGAATCGAAACGGTCACCGGACTCGACGTTGCCGGTGCCATCATCGACTACATGCGGGCCCAGGTGAACTTCCCCGAGATGGACGTGCGGCAGCGGCTGACCGTCAGTCGTGGTTACGGCGTCGCGGAGCTGTACATCCCGGAAGGCTCTGCCTACGTCGGTCGCACGCTGGAAGAGTCGCAGCTGCGGGAGAACGACATCAACGTCCTGACCCTCAACCGGGGTACGACGGTGATTCCCAACCCCAAGGCGAGCCGCACGCTCGAACCGGGAGACCGGCTGCTCTGCTTCGGCAAGCTCGAAGCGATGCGGGACCTGGTTCCGCCACGGGCCCGCCGCGCCCGCCGCCCCCGCATCCGAAAGCTTCCTCCCGACGCAGGCGAGTCGGTCTGACACGTCGCACCTGACGGCGCGTGCGGCCGATACACGAACTTCAACGTGACTCCCTGCAAGGCGTCGGAGTAGACTGGGGACAGCCTGCGACCGTCCGTGCATCACCGCCGCGGACACGCCACTCTCACAGAGCCGCCTCCCGGATGAACCACCCGGAATCGTCTGACACGGATCGCGACCTGCGATCTGCCCAACGCAGCATGCCCCTGCGAGTCCTGTTCTGGCTGCTGGCCAACGGACTGACATTGCTGCGGCTGGTGGCCGGCCTGGTGTATCCGTTCAGCTCCGCCGCGTGGCGCGTGCCGCTGCTGATCTACGCGGCGATCAGCGATCTGATCGACGGCGAAGTGAGCCGGCGACTCGGCGTGACGTCGATGACCGGTCAGATCCTCGACCCGATCGCCGACAAGACCTTTGTCCTGGCGGTCCTGTTCACGCTGTGGTTCGAAGCGGACGTAACGGCACTCGAGCTGCTGTTTGTCGGTGCCCGCGACTTTGCCGTCCTGGCGGTCGCCGCTGTTGCCGTTGTCATTCACCCGCAGGCGTGGACGAAGATGCCGCCGCGGATCTCCGGCAAGCTGGCGACGGGCGGGCAGTTCCTGTTTCTGCTCAATGCGGTCGTCTGGCCGCCGGTGCATCCGGGCACGATCTGGCTGGCAGGGCTGTTGAGCTGCGCTGCGGGGATCGACTACGTTCTCGTCGCGTTTCGGACAGCTCCCCGCAAGCTTGCGCAGGTCGAGCTGAACAGCGAGACACCACAGACCGACGCACCGCTGGAGGAGGAGAACCCGGCATGACGGCCGTCGAAACACTGCTCGAAAGCATCCGTGCCGCCCGCGACTACACCAACGGCCTGCTGGACGACCTGCCGGACGAGGACTGGTACCGCATGCCGGCCGAGGGCGTCACCCACATCGGCTGGCAGTTGGGACACATTGCCTGGGCCCAGGCGGGTCTGTGCCTGATCCGGGTCTGCGGTCAGGAGCCGGACACGGTGACGGTTCTACCCCGGAAGTACGCCGGGCTGTTCGGGAAAGGTTCGACGCCGCAGGCGGACGCGACACTCTACCCGGCCCCTGCAGACCTGCGGACCGGTGCGGATCGCATCCATGCGGCCGCTCTCGAAGCGGTCTCGCAACTGGACGACTCGGAGCTGGACGAGCCGGCCGGCCCGCCACATCTGATGTTCACAAGCAAGCGCGAGGCCCTGCGATGGTGTGCTCACCATGAGCTGACGCACACCGGGCAGATCATTCTGCTGCGTCGACTGCTGGGGCACACGGCCCGACGATGACCGCGGCGTCGGGCACCGTTCACCATACAGTCCTGACGAGCCGAAAGGACAGGCAGGATGAAACCGGTCCCGGCCTCCCGGTCAGGACGGCCGGCAATAGCCGGCCCTACTCGGCTCTTGTCGCTGCGCGACCCCGGTTCGGAGCACCGTGGCCACCCGAAGTCGGGTGCCGTCGCCGGAGGCGACGCACCATTCGCGAACTTGCAGCGTTTCGATATCAATGTGGTGCGTCACGAACGCACCAGACTGCCCCACGATACTCGCCCGGGAACGTCACAAAGTATCCGCCGTGACGCACCCTACGTTGCTCAACGTGACGCAACGTGCGTTGATGGGGGGACAGCATGGCCACTCCGCTGCGCGGCGAGGCCATGGCACCCGGCGCACTGTGGTCGCACGTGCCACGACAGCATGCTCGCCATTGAGGGCGAGCCCCCGGCATCGATCAGTTGGGGCCGCGGACGCCAAATGACGACGCCAAATGACATGGACAGCCCGTCCTGCGCCCCAGCCCCCCAGTCATGTGCCTCCGCTGAACCGTACGCACCAGGGTCCGCTGGAGTGAGTGGTCACTTCTCCCGGTGCTGCCGATCCCCTTCCTCCACCAGCTCCGCGATGGTCGTCGGCTCGGCCCGAAATGGAGCGAGCAGCAGTTCGACGAAGTCGTGCTTCTGCGTGTCGGTCCAGCCGGGCCAGGCGTTTGCCTCGGCGATACGACTCAGGACCACCGGAAAGCGGTGCCGGTGTGATTCTGCCTTGCGCCATGCGTCCCATTTGGGACGATCCTCGCTGGCAAGCGCATCAACGACGCGATGACTCATCGCTGCGATGAACGGGCTGCCGGCGAGTTCCGGCTGCTCGGGATCCGGATGGAACCGGGCTTCCATCAGCGCACGATGGAGGGCGAGCAACTCCTTCCTGTCGCTGACCTCGAACAACACATTCATGGCCGCCCCCAGACAGGCATCTCGCGATCGATCAACGAGCTGCCGGGAATGCCGTCTACGTCATGTGACACCGCCGCCGCTACTCGTTCTCCTTCTTCCGGGCCATCAACGCCCCCGTCTCCGCACGCCAGGCTTTCAGCTTCTCGTGCAGCTCACGCGATTTCTCCGGCATTTCTTCCGCGAGGTCGTGCTCTTCCCCGATGTCCTCACCGAGGTTGTACAGCTCGAGCCGGTCGTCCTCGAAGAATTCCAGCAGCTTGAAGTTACCATCCCGGATCACCGAGACCGGCGTGGTCCGCCACACGTCCTCCTCGATGTACGACTCCAGGTAGCCGGGAAAGTGCCAGTAGATCGGCGGACGCTCGTGCGCGGCGGTCGGATTCGTCAGCACCTCAACCGCACTGGTGCCGTCGAGCGTGTATCCCTCAGGCAGCGTGCCCCCCGCTACGTCGACGAACGTCGGGTAGAGATCGACGTGCACCACCGGTGCCTCGGCTTCCGACCCGGCAGGGATGTGCCCCGGCCAGCGGGCGATGAACGGCACGCGCACGCCTCCTTCGTACAGCATTCCCTTGCCACCCCGCAGCGGCGCGTTGTCGGTCGTTCCCTTTCGCTCTTCGGTCCCCGGCACGCGATAGCCGCCCACGCCGCCGTTGTCCGATGTGAAGATCAGCAGCGTGTTGTCCGTCAGTCCGTTCCGGTCGAGGGCATCCATCACGCGGCCGACACTCTCATCGACGCTGTGGATCATCGCCGCATAGACCGGATCGTTGTGTCCACCCACGCCCGCCTTTGCCCGGTAGCGGGCGATCAGATCCGGCTTGGCCTGCAGCGGGACATGGACGGCGAAGTGCGGCAGATAGAGGAAGAAGCGATCCTCGCGGTGCCGGTCGATGAAGTCGACGGCCCGATCGGTGAGGAAGTCGGCCAGGTATTCGTCGTCGGCCGGTGCGGGCGTGCGGGGAATCGTTCTGAATTTGAAGTGCCGGCCGTTGCTGACCAGGGCTTCGTCGAAGCCGCGCTGCAGCGGATGATGCTCCTGCGAGTTGCCCAGATGCCACTTGCCGAACATCCCCGTCACGTAGCCGGCGTTCTTGAGAGCCTGGGCGAGGGCGACCTTGTCGGTCGGGAGGTTGCGGCGGTTCTCCGGCGGGATCATGCCGCGATCCTCCTCGCGTCCCCGCTCGAACGTCCCAACCGTATAGATGCCGGTGCGGGGAGCGTACTGGCCGCTGATGAGGGCCGCCCGGGTCGGGGCGCAGTTCTGGCAGACGTAGAAGCTCTGCAGCGTCACGCCCTGCTGTGCGAGCCGGTCGATGTTCGGCGTCTCGTAGTACTCGCTTCCCATGCAGGCCAGATCGGTCCAGCCGAGGTCGTCGGCAAGGATCAGCACGATGTTGGGAGCGTCGGCGGCGCTGGCGGGGCGGCCGACGAGTCCGGCCAGCAGAGCGGCCACGACGACGGGCAGCCACAGTCGGTTCATGCGTTTCGTCTCCATCGGGATCGATCATGAGCAGCGGGGCCGTGTGAGGAGACGTCCCCGGAGACTCACAGCGTACCGTTCCGGCAGCGAGGGGCAAACCGACGTGTGCGGTTGCCCGCCGACATGAAACCGCCATCGGCACACGGGCAGAGGCCGTGGCACACCGTCGAAGCGAGGACCGGAAGCGGTAGGCTGGGACTGGTCCCAGCAGCTGTGGGCCGGGCTCCCCGGATGCCGCAAGTCAACGGCTGCAGCCGTACTGCAGGGTGCCGTCGCCGGAGGCGACGCACCATTCGCAGTCTCTGCGTGATCGCAACGCGGGTGGTGCGTCACGGGCCATCCGTTCGATGACCGCCGACCTGCACATCGCCGTGGCATTGGTCCACCGCCGTGACGCCCCCTACATGGCTGGTCCCAGCATCCTGGTGCAGGGCGGCCGGCAATAGCCGGCCCGAACCGGCTTCCCGTCAAGGAAGTGCACGGCCGGAGGCCGTGGCACACGTGACCGACACCAGCGAGCGTGAGCACGGGGGTAACACCGGGTGGCGCCTCACGCCTCACCAGCTACTCCGGCAGCCGTGCCGCCGCCTGGACCGCGATTGCCGTCGCCGTCGCGTACGTCCGGCAGTGAGAGATCGTCACCAGCACCTGGTCGATGCCGAGGGACTTCGACTTCTCCAGGGCGCCGCCGGCCAGCTGGATGACCGGAGCGCCACTCCGCTTCGAGACGACTTCGATGTCCTTCCAGCGGATGCCCTTGATGAAGCCGGTGCCAAGCGTCTTCATCACGGCTTCCTTGGCGGCCCAGCGACCGGCGTAGTGCTGGATCGCCTCCTTGCGCCGCTGGCAGTAGCGGATCTCCTGCTCGGTGTAGACGCGCTGCAGGAACAGTTCGCCGTGCCGCTCGATCATCTCGCCGATGCGCAGGATTTCGATGATATCGGTACCAAGGCCGACGATCATGGTCAGACTTCCAGACGATAGTGGTTCGTTAGTCTCAGCGGCCCGGGTCACGGCAGACCGGTCTGTCGGCACTTTGGCTATGACAGGGCCGGTCGCTGTATCGTGCGTAGCATGCCCCACGTCCCGACTGCAAGCGAGGCAGCCAGTTCCCCCCCCCAGAACACCAGAGGCCAGGGACGTGTCCACGTCCCCAGTGCCGAGACGCGGTGCCGCAGATAATCGCGGAACTGCGGCTCGAGTCGGGCCCGTTCCTGTTCGACACGGGCCTGCAACTCGGGGTCGTCGCCGGCGGTCTGTTCGAGCAGCTTCAGCCCCAGCATGGTGTCGGGATTCTGCTGCACCTGTTCCTCGACAGCGATCCGAAAGCGGTCGTACGAAACGCGGGTGACGTTCACTCCGCCCGCCAGAATCAGCACGTTGCCCAGAACGAGGACCAGCAGCGAGCGTCGCAGTCCGACCTCCTGAGCCAGTCGTCCCAGACCACCGCCGGCGATCAGGCCGAAAGCCAGGTAGAACAGCAGCAGTCGCCGGACCGGAGCCGGTGCAAACCCGGCCGCGACCGACAGCACGAACACGCCGATACTCCCGAGCAGCAGCCACAATCCGAACGACCGGGCGCTCCGCGGAACCAAGTCCTGCTTCGCGTCATCCAGCGTGTGCTCACTCGCCTCCGGAGAGGTGGCCGCGGGCTCCGTCGGTTCAGCAGGGGGCGTCGGTTCACTCACAGGCCGGTCACTTTCGACGGCGAATCGGACGAACGGGCCCGTCTTCGAGCCGCGTCGTCGGACGGTCAATGACTGCGGGACTTCAGACCACAGGCGGTCCGTGCCCGATCCAGAACTTCCGCTGCCTTGTTGCGGGCCTGGGCGGCACCGTTCTGCAGGATCTCTTCGACCCGTTCCGGATGGGCTTCGAGGTCGGCCCGGCGCTGGCGGGCCTCAGCGAAGTAGGCGAGCGCATGTTCGTGGAGCAGCTTCTTGGCCTCGCCGTAGCCCATTCCGCCCGCACGATACCGCTCGGCCAGTTCGGCCTGTTCGTCTTCGGTGCTGAAGAGCCTGAACAGGGTGTAGACGGCACAGGAGTCAGGATCCTTGGGGTCCTCGACGGGTGTCGAATCGGTCTTGATCGACATGATCTTCTTGCGCTGCTTCTTCGTCGCCTCGAAGACCTCGATCGTGTTGTCGTAGCTCTTGGACATCTTTTCGCCGTCCGTCCCGGGAACCTTCGCGGACGACTCGAGCACCTGGGCCTTCGGCAGGACGAATACCTCGGTGTCGTAGATGTGGTTGAACCGCTGGGCCAGATCGCGGGTGACCTCGATGTGCTGCACCTGATCGAGCCCGACCGGCACCACATCGCTGTCGTAGATCAGGATGTCGGCGGCCATCAGGACGGGATAGGTGAACAGGCCGGCATCGGCGGCGAGTCCCTTGGCGATCTTGTCCTTGTAGGCGTGACACTTCTCCAGCAGGCTCATCTGCGTGACTGTCATCAGCAGCCACGTCAGCTCGGTGACTTCGGGCACGTCCGACTGGCGGAACAGGGTCGCCCGCTCCGGATCGAGCCCCAGAGCCAGCAGGTCAATCGCCGCATCCTGCGTAAACCCGCGCAGCGTCTGCGCATCGCGAACGGTCGTCAGGGCGTGCAGATCGGCGATGAAGTAGAACGCCTGATCGTTGTCCTGCAGGTCGATGTACTGCTGGATCGCACCGAAGTAATTGCCCCAGTGGAATCGACCTGTGGGCTGGATACCGGAGAGAACACGCATGGAAGGTGGATCGGCCGAATGAAGTCGTGAAGGCGGCCGCAACGGATTCGGGGGCGGCCATGAATCGGGCGTGACCGCCGGCGGGCAGCCGCTCAGGGGGTCTGCAGCGAGCCAATGATCTCGTGAACGCCTGTGAGCCCTTCGGTCACCAGAACCTGCTCGAGTTCGTCGACGAGTCGTCCCGAGATGCCCGGATTGTAGAAGTTTGCCGTCCCGATTTGAACGGCCGATGCCCCGGCGACAAGGAACTCCATGACGTCGTCGAGCGACTGGATCCCCCCGATGCCAATGATCGGGATGTCGACGTTGCGGGCAACCTGAAAAACACACCGCAGGGCGAGCGGCTTGATCGCCGGACCGCTCAGCCCGCCGAGCACATTGCCCAGAATCGGGCGCCTGCGGCGCCAGTCGATCGCCATCCCCTGGAAGGTGTTCACCAGCGAGACGGCGTCGGCTCCACCTTCGGCGGCTGCGGCGGCCACCGGGATGATGCTGGTGACGTTGGGCGTCAGCTTGGCGATGACCGGCAGGTCGCAGGCACTGCGGACCGCCTGCACGACGTCCCGGGCGAGATCGGGATTCGTACCGAAGTCGACGCCGCCGCTGACGTTCGGACAGGAGATATTCAGCTCCAGGGCCGCAACGCCGGCATGCTGGCCGACCTGGGCGGCCATATTGGAGAAGTCGTCGACGCTGCGACCGGCAATGTTGACGATGACCGCCGTGTCGAGTCCGAGCAGGTACGGCAGGTGTTTCTCGAGGAAGGTCTCGAGGCCGTCGTTGTCCAGGCCGATCGAATTGAGCATCCCCGAGGCGGTCTCGACCGTACGGGGAGGCGGATTTCCGATGCGGGGCAGGGGGGTGACGGTCTTGGGGATCACGCCCCCGAGGCGGGCGAGGTCGACATACGCCTCCATCTCGCGCGCATAGCCGAACGTCCCCGATGCCACGAGGATCGGATTGCGGAGTGTGAGGCGGTTCAGAGAAACGGACAGATCGACCATGCGCAACCGTCTGCGGCTGAAAGCGTGACGCAGGTCGAACGCTCACAACCACAACGGCGCGTGTCATCCGACGACACGCGGCGCGGCCAACCTGCACCCGGGAAACGGGCGCATGCTATCCGTCCCGACGGAGCGGGGCAACGGACGTCCCGCTCCGGCCCACAGGATGTGGGCAGCCGGCTCAGATGACGCCGCCGTGCGTCCGGTACGGCGTACTGTGGTCGGGCATATCCAGGAACCAGATCCGGTCCCAGATGTTGAGAATGTGCCGGTAGTTCTCCGACGTGTAAATCAGCTGCCGGGTCCGGATGTCCGGCGAAGCACTCCAGATCGGGACGACACATCCCGAGCTGACGGATGTCGTCACAGCAAGAACGGTAAACAGAACGAGCTTGCGCATGAAATCCTCCCTGATGCCGACCTGCCGCATCGGTTCCTGGTTTATCGGCGCGGCCCGCGGACGGACACGTGCCGGGACGACCGGGCGTCCTTACGGACGACCAGTCGACACATGGCATGAAATGTCTTGAGTGAGTTCAAGTGGCGATTGGGGAATCACTTAAGGAAGTGAGATCGCCGGGGATGGGTCGCAACAGGAAAGAGCCGACATCGCTGCGGGACGGATATCGGTCTCATGCCGCCGGTTGGTTCAGTTGGAATGATCGGTGGAGCTGATCGGATTGGTCATCGGCTGCGCCGTGCCGCCGGTTGCTCCCAGCTGCGTCGGGTGGGGTGGGATGACGGGCGGTGCGGTCGGCTGGGGCGCGACCGGCTGGGCCGGAGCAGCGGGAGCTGTTGCCGCCGGAGCAGACGGCTCGACGCCGGTCGGCTGCGGAGGCTGATTCAGTTCCTGCTGTTCAAGCTGCAGCACCCGTTCTTCCATCTCCTTGCCTGGCTTGAACGTTACGACGTACTTCTCCGCGACATCGACACGTTCACCGGTCCGCGGATTGCGTGCCTTCCGTGCAGCACGCTTCTTCACTTCGAACACGCCGAAGTTCCGCAGTTCGATCCGGTGACGAGGGTCTTCCACCAACGTATCGATGATCGCCTCGAAGGTCTTCTGGACAATCTCCTTGGTCTTCAACTGGGTCAGACCGCAACTCTCGGAGATCGCCTTGACGATTTCTTTTTTAGTCACGACTCGAGTCTCCCGCATGCCTCAACACGAGGATCGGCATCGCTGACGAATGGACGTGTCCCACGCCCATTACCGGCCACAAGTGTAGTTCCGTCATTGACTTACTGTCAAGTCGTTTCGACGGGCTCCACAAAGTCCCCGACGCCGAACCCATCCGGTTTCGCCTCGAATCCGGCCCGGATCGGTTCCCGATGGCCGCTCGTTGCGTCCACCCGGGGGTGTGGCGGTGCTGCCTGGTCGCGATGCAGGCGGTCAACCGTAAGTCGTTAAAAACACTTGCTTTGTGAATGTGCCACTGCTTCGCCGGCGCACACGCCGACGTGTCGCTGCATACGATATCGGCCGACCGCAACCAGCCTCTTCAGCAGAACCCGCAAAGTTTTCGCAGGCCCTGTTACCCGTTCTTCGGGATCGCGTCCGGCACCGGGCCCGACACCTTGCCGCGAGAGGAGTTCCGCGTCGGCCGCCTCCGCCCGGACGCTCCGGCAGCGCACCTCAGATGTCGACCCGCTCGGCCTGCCGGGTGATCTCGTCGAGGCTGACGAAATCGCCCCTCCCGACTCCCGGGCAGGTCCGCCCAACCTCGTCCCACGCTTCGGGACTGCTGAGATTCGACTTCCAGAACGGCCACGTCTGACACTGCACCGGCCGGACCGGGTAGATCATGCAGCCGCGCGTCCGGCCGTCAAAGAAGGTGCAGTCCCCATTGGCGAACTCCCGCAGTGATGTCCGACGCCCGACGGGACGGGTGTGCATCAGTCGAATTTCCCCGATTGGTTTCTCGAGGTACTCGGCGATCGCAGCGATCTCCTCCTCGGTGACCCAGACGTACCCCGGCGACCCGGTGCAGCAGTTGCCACATTGCGTGCAGGAAAACTGCAGGCCCTCGCGGTACCAGGGCGCGTCGTCGGTCGAATGTTCGGAAGGTTGTTCCGGTGCAGCCATTTTGTCGTGTGACTCGGTTTCTCGGATCCAGATCAATTACGCCGCCGGTGATGCGTCTCGGAATGCCTCAGTGGCGCAAGAATCGGCTCTACACTCAACACCGTCCGTCGCGGTCCTTTCCGGCAGAGTCGTTGCCGTCGGGCGAACAGTCGGCGATTCCGCCCGTCTGCCGGGAACTTGCCTCCGCCCTTGGCGTACAGTTGGGAAAATGTCCGACGAACGAACGAGGACAGGGAATTTCGTGGCGTGCCGATGAAGGAGTTACGATGCTGGTTCTCAGCCGCAAGCAAGACGAAAAAATCATGATCGGTGACTCGATCACCCTGATGGTCATTTCCATTCAGGGAGACAAGGTCCGGTTGGGGATCGAGGCCCCCCGGCACGTCACTGTCCACCGCGAGGAAGTCTACCAGGCGATCCAGAACGAACGCGGCGGCGCGACCAGCACCGCAGCCCGACACGCCGCGACCGAAGGCTAGGGATCGTGCGGGAGCCCACCGGCTCGCGGCGGCCTGCCGGTCAGCCGAGCGGTTCGTTGCGCCGATAGACCACGCCCACGTCCACGGATTCAAATCCGGTCTGCCGCAGCATCTCCGTCAGGCCCTCCGCCCCTTCGCGGACGTGAATCTCCGCGCGGGTCACCATTTCCTGACGCAACCGTTTGAGAACCTCGACGATCAGCACCTGCCGGTGCAGGTCGGCATCGGGGGAATCGGTGCTGTCGAGTTCGAGCAGGCCCACAGCCCGCTCCTGCCACAACGCGGTATAGTGATCCAGCCCGACGATCGTCACGCCGGCGCACGACGTGTCGTCGCTCTTGAAGATCAGCTCGAACCGGACCGAGTCAACGCGTCCCAGGTGGTTGTGCCACCACCAGTTCGTGTTGCCCCGCTGATCGAAGGCATCCAGCCGGACCTTGCGGCGGAAGGCGACCAGGCGGAAGTTCGCCGGGTCTCGCGAATTCGCCAGATCCCGCTGCAAAATGTCGAAGCGAGCCACCGGTGAGTAGCCGGACGCTTCGAGAAACGGATGCGCCAGCGGGTCCGAGACGAGAACGCCGGACGGCCGCGCTCCGCCGTAAATCCCGAAGTAGAACGGATCACGGCCCGGCGACTGCCCGGCCTGCACATCGACCGCACCACGCTGCTGCAGGTACTGCTCCGCCCGCTGCAGCAGTTCGCGACCGATTCCCTGCCGGCGGTACTCCGGGTGAACGACGATCGCGCAGATGACTCCGGGGTCGGAGGTCAGTTCCTCCCCTTCGCTGTCGCAGCCGAAGCCGGCGTGGACGAAGCCGACCACCCGATCTCCGTCCCGGGCGACGATCAGGCCGTCCGGATCGAAGTACGGCTGTGAGAACGTCACCAGCTCGATCGCTTCGACGGATTGGGGGCGTGCTGCGCCGCGGCCGAGCTCACATTCGCGCCACAGGTTCAGCAGAAGCGGCGGATCCGCGTTTCGAAACGACCGGTAAGTGATCACGTGGTGGACTCGTCCGAACCCTGGCGGATCAGTCCGCCCCGGTTTCGACAAATGCCCGCAAGAACAAACATCGATGCTACTTGCGGTCGATGACTCGCTTCACAGCGTCGGCCACCGCATCCGGCGTGAGGCCGTACTTCTGCAGCAGCCCGTCCGGGTCGCCACTCTCGGCGTAAACGTCACCGACGTCAACCGACTCGACCGGCACGGGTTTCGTCTCACAGATGGCCTGGCAGACGACCGACCCGAGGCCACCATGATGCAGGTGCTCTTCCGCAACGACAATGGCCCCGGTTTCTTCAGCGGCCTTCTGGATCGCATCCCGGTCCAGGGGCTTGATCGTATGCATGTCGAGGACACGCACGTTGACGCCCTGGTCCTTCAGAGCCGTCGCCGCGTCGAGCGCGGCCGGCACCATCAGGCCGTTGGCAATGATCGTCGCATCGGCTCCGTCACGCAACTGGATCGCCTTGCCAAGCTCGAAATTGCAGCCATCGGGGTAGACCTCGGCAACCTTGCCGCGTCCAATCCGCAGGTACGCCGGCCCGTCGTGGCGGACGATCGCCTCGGTGGCGGCCTTTGTGCAGGCGGCGTCGGACGGAACGACGACCGTCAGGCCGGGCAGCGAGCAGGCCAGCGCGACGTCCTCGATGCCCATCTGCGAGGGGCCGTCTTCACCGATCGAGATTCCGGCGTGCGAGCCGACCAGCTTGACGTTCATCTCCGGAAAGGCAACCGCCATCCGGATCTGGTCGAAGGCGTTGTCGAGCAGGAAGCAGGCAAAGCTGGCCACAACGGGGATCTTGCCGCTGCCGGCCAGACCACCCGCCACGCCAACCATGTTGCTCTCGGCGATACCGACGTTGAAGGCCCGTTCGGGATAAGCCTTTGCGAAGTACTCGGTCCGCGTCGAGTTCCCGACGTCGCCGTCCACGGTCACCAGTTCGGAAACCTCGGCTCCAAGGTCGCGGAGCGCTTCGCCGAACGCATCACGCGTCGCCTTGCCAAGTTTCAATCCACTCAGTTCGCCTGCATACATGGGTTGTCTCGTTGGCTTCGTGGGCTGCCGTCAGCCGTTGTGGGAAGAGCCGCGATGGGCGCGGTGCTGATCCAGGTTCCAGATGTTGCCAGATCCCCGGCAGGATTCCGCTCAGCTGTCGAGAAGGGCCAGTGCCTGCTCGGCGAGATCCGGCGGAAGCGGCTTGCCATGGAAGTTGAGGTCGCCCGTCTTCTCGAGCACGTCCAGAATCCCATACCCCTTGCGGGTCTTCGCGACAATCGCCTTCGGTTTGCCGGTCACGTCGGCCGCGGTCGCGAGGGCGTTGACGACACTCTCCATATCGTTCCCCTCGATCGTCTGCACGTGCCAGCCAAACGCTTCGATCTTGGGCTGGAACTCGGCCAGATCGAGCACTTCATCGGTAGCGCCGGTCTGCTGGAAGCCGTTCTGATCAATGATCGCAGTCAGGTTGTCCAGCTTGTACTTGGCGGCCGAAGCAATCGCTTCCCACACCTGGCCTTCCCCCATTTCGCCATCGCCCATCATGACGAAGACATTGAAGCCCAGGTTGTCCATCTTACTGGCCAGTGCGTGGCCGATGCCGATCGAGAGCCCCTGACCGAGCGAACCGGTGGAGGCTTCGATCCCTTTGAGCCGCTTCATGTTCGGGTGGCCCTCATAGGGGCTGCCCAGCTTGCGAAGCGTCATGATCTCTTCGGTCGGGAAGTAGCCCGCCTCGGCCATCGCCGAGTACAGCACCGGGCAGGCGTGCCCCTTGCTCAGAATGAACCGATCCCGCTTCGGATCCTTCGGCTGATTCGGGTCGTAGTTCATGAACCCGCCGAAGTAGAGAGCGGTCACCACTTCCGTCGCCGACAGGCTGCTCGACGGGTGACCACTACCGGCTTCGGTGGTGATCCGGACGATCAACTTGCGGATGGTGTTCGCCCGCTCTTTGAGCTGGTCGATGCTGGGGGCAGCGGCCACGATGGCGGTCCTCGGTCAGATGATGGTCGTTGCACAACCGTGCGGATTGCGCAGAGTCAGCGCTCGTTGGTTCTGATAGGGCGTGTATGCTAACTTGCGTTATTGGAGGTCGCAACCAACTCCCACGGAGTGAGTTCCAACAGATTCGGGCCTCCTCGTCCCATCGACAGACACCGATGGGCACACGACCGGCAACCGCCTTTCGCCGGCATCCGTCGTTCGACCGGGACCTGACTCGTGCCACACACTGACTTCACCGACGCGGACCTGCTGGCCTACGTCGACGAACAGCTCCCTGCTGACCAGTCGAGCGCCATCGAAGCAGCGCTCCGGAACTCCGCCGAGATGCGACAGCGGGTCACCCTGCTGGTCCGACGCCGCGACCAGGGAGGTCACTCGGTCGGCGAGATCTGGCGCCGCAACCGGCTCAGCTGTCCCTCCCGCAGCGACCTGGGCAGCTTTCTCCTGGGTGCCTGCGACCCGGACTACGAGGACTACATCGAGTTCCATCTGCAGACGATCGGCTGCCGGATCTGCCAGGCCAATCTCGAAGACCTCCGGTCCTCGCAACAGGACGCGCCGGACCGTCAGCGCCGGCGTCGCCGCTACTTCGAATCCTCCGCCGGCGTCCTCCGGAGCCAGCGGCCATCCTGAGACAGCCGCGCTCCGAAGTCGCTGTTCACGCCGGCAGCGGAACTTCACCTACTTCTTGATCGGGCGGATGCGGATGTTTCGCCACGCCACCTCGTAGGGGCCGGTTCCCTTCTTGATGCCGTGCACCTGCAGCCCGATGAAGCCGCTCGGATGCGTCTCGTAGATCGCTTCGTCGGTCAGGTCTTCGATCGCCTCACCGTTGATCCAGGTCTGGATCCGCGGGCCCACCGCCTTGATGCGGTAGTGATTCCACTCGCCGTTCTTGAAGTGATCGTGCGGAATCAGACGTTCCTCGGGCGTCAGCCAGCCACGGCCGGTCGCTTCGCCGTAGACATAACCGGCTTCGGCCGGACCGGACTCGATCTCGACCTGCGGGCCGTTGACCCGACCGGTCGGCCCCCCCTTGGTCTGCGAGCGGATCTGCACGCCGGAGTTCAGCCGGTCGTCCACCTTCACCTCGAACTCCAGTTCGAAGTCGCCGTAATCCTTCTCCGTACACAGGAACGAGTTGGGACTCCCCTCGTTCGTCTTGCCGACGATCGTGTCCCCTTCGATCCGGTACGTCGCGGTGCCGTTCTTCTGAACCCAGCCTTCGAGCGTCTTGCCGTCGAACAGCGCGGTCCATTCCCCGTCTTCGGCCATGGCAGGTCCGCCGACAGCGACAGCCGCCAGCAGGCTCAGACTCCACAATGTG
>ENA-ORCW01000140-ORCW01000140.1-marine-metagenome-genome-assembly--contig:-NODE-140-length-87946-cov-4.195359_pt1 | contig 87946 bp, 73 predicted proteins | sample MGYA00237784_ERZ508517 | MGnify/ENA primary metagenome ERZ508517 (study PRJEB26187, sample SAMN06268979) | marine metagenome | isolation source: Tt ae E1 feedstock associated aerobic enrichment on...
GGGGGCCTCACGCGCATCTCAACGCGATGCAACCCAATCACTCGAGACCAAACGAGCCGATGAAATATTTGGGCTAGGAGCTAGGAAGCAGGAAGGCGAGCCCGGAGCGTGAGCTCCGGGGTGATGAGCAAGGCTTGAGACGCGAGACCCGAGCTGCGAGGGAACGCCATCCGAATCGAAGGCAAACCCGGGGCGTGAACTGTGGCCCGCGGCCCCGTCGGCACGAACTCTCTTTCCTCTCAACGGAGCAGGGACCATGAACGCCAGCATCCTTCAGCGACAGTTCGAAAAGATCGGCGCCCGGGCCTCTGTCCGTGATGACCGTTCCCGCAATGCCCGGGTCGGTGTCGCCATCGACATCGACCGGGACGATGAGGGAGAGTTCTTCGATATCGCCATCGGACGCGATGCACCCGTGGAACTGGCGGTCGTCGATGTTCAGCCCCGGCTGCGGCATCTCCTGCTGCTCTCCCGCCAGCGCGATGAGAAGCACAAGTTTCTCTGCGGTCACGACGAGCGACACTGGTTCGTCGCGGCAGTGCCCGAACGGGCCGCGGCCTCCAACGTCCGGACCGCCTTCGAGGCCCTCAAGCCTCCGGCCGTCCGGAACGAACTGCTGCGGCAGAAGGTGAAGCCGAAGAACCGCAACCGGCGACGCAATGAGGCGTTCCTCCGCCAGGGGGAATGGTTCTTCGTTCCGATCGGCGAGCACAGCTTTCCCGAGCTGCACATCCTGCGGAACGAGCCGCTGCGTCGCGGCACGGGCAAGCCGCACATGTGCGAGGAGCTCGTGCGGGAAGGGGGAGAACTGGTCTACGTCAGCGCGCAGTACCCTGCGGGACTGACCGAGCCCCAGTATCACCGGCTGCTCAGCCGGCGGCCGAAGCTGCGGAACCTGCAGTGGATTCCTCAGCGACGCAACCCCGGGGTGTTCGTTCGCGGCCGCGTCCGTCATGCCGATCACAAGACGATCGTTCTGCACGGATGGCACCAGGTGCTGATGAACACGGAGACGCAGGCGGTGGCGATGCGGCACGTGGCGTTCATCGACTGAGGACGTTGCCGGTCCGAGATTGACGTTGTTTTCACGGCGGGGTGTCGGCGAGCCGGCACCTCGCGATGTGGTGTCCGTGGTGTAGTGGTCTGCACGCCGGTTTGTGGCACCGGAGGTCGGGGTTCGATTCCCCGCGGGGACCCTGGGGGAGGCTTGAGGCTTGAGGCTCGAGGCGTGAGGCGTGAGGAATCTATTTCGATCTTCTTCGGAGCGCTCGGATGAGTCCGCTGAGAACGCGGGCTACTTCCGCAGTGCGTTGAGCGAGGTCGCCGGCGGTATCCGGATCAATGAATCCAAGACGATCCGCAAGGGAGAGCTGGTACTCGAGTTCACGGGTCGACGCGAACGCCACATCCAGGAATCGCACGTAATCCGCGTGACTGTGTCGCGCGCATCCCTCAACGATGTTGGACGGAATGGAGACGGCGCTGCGACGAATCTGCGACCTTAGGCCGAAGTGTTCGTCCTTCGGAAAGTCACGCGTCGCAGCGTAGACTGACAGTACCAGACTGTCCGCCAGTTCAAATGCCCGTAATTGGCGATGGTCCCGCATACCTCAAATCATGTTTCAAGGATGTCCGCCACTCAAGCCTCAAGCCTCGAGCCTCAAGCCTGTGACAACCCTTCGCCCCTACACCCTCAGCGACATCTCCCCGCTTTGCGATGCCGTGCTCGAGTCGAAGCGCGAGCTGGCTCCCTGGATGCCGTGGTGCCACGAGAACTACGGTCCGCAGGATGCTGCCGAGTGGGTGGAGAGCCGGCCGGCAGCATGGGAGAAGAACGACGCCTGGAGCTTTCTCATCGTCGATGAGGCGGACACGATCCTGGGAACGTGTGGCCTGCACCGAATCGATGCTCTGAACCGCGTTGCCGAGCTCGGCTACTGGGTGCGGACGTCCGCGGCGGGGCAGGGGATTGCGACAGAGGCGAGCCGGCAGCTCCGGGACTGGGCGTTTCGTGAGAAGGATCTGCAGCGCATCGAGATCCTGATCTCCACGGAGAACCGGGCCAGCCAGCGCGTGGCGGAGAAGCTCGGGGCCGAGCGGGAGGCGATCCTGCGGTCGCGACTGCTGCTGCATGGCCGCCGGCACGACTGCATGCTGTTTGCGATCGTGCGGTAAGACGCGGGCCCGTGATTGCAGCTCCGCACCTTCACTCGTTGGGTGCCACTGGCGGCTTGTCCGCCAGTGCGAACGTCGTTGAACGCAGATGCTTGCCTTGAAGGGCACGCATGCCAGCCTGCACGGCCCCCATTTTCATGCTTTGGGGTGTTCGCTACGTCATGACAGCTCCGAGGCTTCGCTCGCATTGCTCGCCGCTCCAGCCACGGCCACTCGATGTCGGCCCTGAGGTGTCAGGTGAGCAGGGCCGGCCTGCCGCCCCTTCACCTCTCAGGACTCACCGCTCACCCCTGCGTCGGCACTCGCTGGCGCGTCGTGCTGGCATGGTCCCCGCTCGCCCTTGAAGGTGGGCAGGTGTGCCGAATGACTGCGGCCCACCAGTCGCGGCCGGTGGGCTTTCGTGAGTTTTGCCTCAAGCCTCACGGACCACGCCCTTCACTTCGCTGCGCTTCGTTCCAGGGCGTGCCACCCGTCGTCGGCACTCAAGTGTCAGTCAAAAGGCGTCACCCCGGAGCTCACGCTCGGGGACGCCTGTTTCCGCTCCCTGACGGTCGCGGCTCTGTAATACTCACCGCTCAAGACTCACCGCTCACCCCTCCCTGCCGGTTCTGCCGGTTGTGATGGCTCCTTCGCGTGACCGGTTTGCGCAGCCGGCAAACCTTGACTGACGTGATTCTCTTTGCGGCGTGCCCCGTCTTTCTCAGGTGGCAGGGTCTGGCTGGCCGATCCTGTCTACGTGAGCCGCATGGATGCGCGGTCAGGACGCTGGACGGAGCCGGATGAAACAACGGTGACGTCCACCCTGAAGGGAGGCATCCATGTCCACGACAGACACCGACACCCCGCCGGCCGATGTGGCGACGGAATTCCGGTTGCGGGTCGTGCACCACTGCGAGGAAGTGGAATCGGCCGAGCAGTCCTTCCGGGACTGGCAGGCGGAATGGGAGGCTCGTGAGCAGCAGATGGAACAGCAGCTCTGCGAAATCGAGAACGAGCTGGCCCGTATTTCCGGTGCTGAGGAACCGCGGCTGCGGCTGTACACCGATGCCGGCGAGTGATGCCGATCGCTGCGTCCCTGCCACTCCGGGCGTCGCGGTCCTGTCGGGGGACGGCCGGCTGCGTTGAACTGCCCGGGTGGGGATTGAGCGCTGCGGTAATTGGTGCGGAACGTTCAGTTCGGTACGGGGATGGCCGATTCGCGCAGTAAAGCGGTTGCGAGAGCATTCGCGCGAATTCTTGGCCCCCGGTGCGGGAACGGCCGATGTGAAGATTGCGTGCGGTGACGAGACGCGATGACTCGCAGCGAAGCGGGTTGATGGCTGCGGACGGATGGTGCGGCCCATCGTGCTCCGCGTCGTCCCTCTCGCGCGACATCTCCTTCACCCTCTTCCCGCAATCGAACCAAAGAGGATGTGCCGCATGAAGCGCACCCACAAGACCCGCAAACCGGCCCGCGGCCGCGTTCGCAACGTGCTGGCCCTGTGTATCGCCTCAGCAGTCGCGACATTCATCCACTGGAACTGCGATCCGGTCATTTCCGGGACCGATCCTGAGTTTCAGCCGGCATCGATCACGGCAGCGCCCCGGATGCTGCTGCCTCCGCCGCCGGCCCTTCCCGAAGCCCTCGAATCAGAGACGACCGACGAAGCGGTCGCCGCGCAGAACGAGCAAACCGCAGACACCGCAGAACCGGGCGTGCTTCGCGGCAAGATGGCCACGCTCCTGAACGTGCTGCTCCTCAAGCAGGGCTGCGCCAACTTCGAGCGGATTCCCGACTACAGTGCGACGCTGCATCGTCAGGAGCGGATCGGCGGGGATCTGCGCGATCCCGAGACGCTCGTCCTGAAGCTGCGGCACGAACCGTACAGCATCTACATGAAGTGGCAGTCCGGCGATGCCGGCCGCCAGCTGATCTACGTCGAGGGGCAGAACGACGGCAAGCTGCTCGTTCAGCCGGGCGGATTCAAGGGACGGCTGACCGGCGTGCTCAGCCTCGATCCGAACGGATCGCTGGCCATGTCCGAGTGCCGCTACCCGGTCACCAAGGCGGGTCTGCTTGAACTGGCCCGTACGATTCTCGAATACCGCGAAGAGGATCTGGAGCGGGGGACCGGCTCGACCTGCGTGATGTATCCGGACCAGATGCTCAACGACCGGCCCTGCTACCTGTTCATCGTCGAGTACGAGAGCCCGGAGGTGAACAGCCTGTACCGCAAGACGATCGTCTACGTCGACAAGGAACTGCAGATGCCGACCTGCATCCGCAACTACACCTGGGGCCGCGACGTCGATCCCGAGAAGATCGACGACGAGACCCTCATCGAATACTACTGCTACACCGACATCGAGATGAATACGCAGCTTGCGGATGCCGACTTCGATGCGGCCAACCGCAAGTACCGGCTGCGTGTCCGCCGCTGAACCGGTGGTGGAAGGGGTCAGCGCTGGCGGCCGGTCTTCGTGTGGGAGGACCGGCCGCTGTTTTTTTGCGCGGGAGGTTCAGATCTTCAGGTGATCGAGCGCCTCGGCGGCCGACATGATGTAGCCGACGTAGAACGGGCCGAATTCCGCGTACCGGGCCGACGCTTCGTCGAACCGCATCGTGTAGACGATGTCCTTGATCGACTCGGGATTCCGGCCCCACAGCGTCACGCCCCACTCCCAGTCATCCAGACCGGTCGAGGCGGTGATCAGCTGGCTGACCCGGCCGGCGAACTTGATGCCGGAGGTCGCATGCTCGGCCATCAGTTCGGAGCGGCGGCTCATCGGCAGCATGTACCAGTTCGCCTGCGGATCCCGGATCTTGTTCATCGGGTAGAAGCACCAGACCGGCCAGTCCGGAAAGTCCGGGTAGAGCCGCTGCTTGTTCATCATCGGCAGCCGCTGCTCATAGGCCTTCACCTTGGCGGCATAGGCGGGGTCGTCTTCGCTGGTTCCCTCGCGGCGGAGTTTTTCGGCGTACTGCTCGACAGTGGGGACGTACTCGGAGACCTCGGTGATTGAGACGAACGAGTAGGTCGGCTCCAGGGCCGTGCCGAGCTGCGAGCGGCGAATCTCCTGATGGATCGTGTCCAGCTTGATCGGGTCGGGGTCCATGAGCATCAGGCCCAGGTCCGCCTCGTGGCCGGAGACGACCGAGACCTGCATCCGTTCGGGGGCCCCGTCACGTTCGGGATCGAGCACACGGACCAGTTCTTCGCGGCCTTCGCGGCGTTCTTCCTCGTCGAGGTGCTTCAGGCCGATCGGGTCGACCTGGTAGTACAGGTGCAGGCAGTGCCAGCCTTCCTGGAGGTGCGTGGTGGGATCGGGCAGCGACTGGCGGGTGTGGGGAGGGCGGTTCACCGGGAGATCCTTCGTGGAAGAGTGCGGGTGTGAGTGACGCCGAAGCGGGGTGGCAGCGACGCGGTCGCCGCCGGCCCGATTGCAGGTGATTTCATTCCATCTTAGTGGTGCGGCAAAATCGAGCCAACGGGACGGGGCGGTCAGAGCGTAGGGATCAGGAGAGCGATTGATCGGACGGGACGGGAGTGCGCCGGTGCCGGGAGGCGTCGGAGTAGTCGACCCGGTTCGCTCCACGGGAACAGGTTCATGTGGGAGATCCGGTGATGGTTGCGGGAGAGCGTCGCGGTTTCACGCTGATCGAACTGCTCGTGGTCGTCGCGATCATGGCGATTCTGGTCTCGTTGCTCCTGCCGGCGGTCCAGCAGGCGCGGGAGGCGGCTCGCCGTTCGTCCTGCAAGAATAACTTGGCCCAGGTTGTGATCGCGCTGCACAACTACGACATGGCGCACGAGTGTCTGCCGCCCGGGTGTGTGAATCCGACCGGTCCGATCCGCAACCTGCCGGTGGGCTACCACCACAGCTGGTTCAACAGCATTCTGCCGCACCTGGACGAAACAACGCTGTATCAGCGCATCGATTTCGACCACAGCATCTACGCACCGGAAAATGCCGAGGTGCGCCCGTACATCATCAGTTCGCTGCTCTGTCCGAGTGATCCGGGACCGGCGCTGACGGCAGCGACCCTGGAGGGGGGGCTGGCGGCTCTGGCCAGCTACGCCGGAGTGCATCACCCGGTCGAAGACGTCATCGACAGCGACAACCGGGGCGTGCTGTTCCTTAACAGCAGCATCCGCAACGAGCAGATTGAAGATGGGACGTCCTACACGATCTTCGTCGGCGAGCAGCTTCGCTCGAGTGAGGATCTGGGTTGGTCCTCGGGAACCCGGGCAACTCTGCGCAACGGCGGATCGCCAATGAATGCGACCGGCCGTCAGCCGCCACGCGGAGAAGACACGGTCGTCGTCTTCGAAGTCGAGGGCGGGGGCGATTCGCTTGATCCGGAGATGCGGGTCGGCGGCTTTGCGAGCCCGCATGCCGGGGGAGTCCAGTTTGCGATCGGCGACGGTTCGGTCCGCTTTCTGAGTGAGAACATCGAACCGGAGGTCTACCACAGCCTGCTCGATCGTGCTGACGGCGAGCTGGTCGCCGACTTCTGATGAAGCGCGTGAGCCGGGGCGTGGGAGACAGGTCGCGTCGAACAGAACGTGTGAAACGTCATCCGTGTTGGGCGTGAAGGGACGGCTCGGGGTCGACCTTCGCGGCATCCAGCGAGAAACCCCGGAGACCGACTTTCGGCCCCCGGGGTTTTCTGCTGCGCTGTGCTGAACGTTGCGGTGCTCGAGGAGCTGCCGCCCCGCGAATCGTCGTCAGCCGACGATCTCGGGATCGGTTTCCGGAGCGGCGTCGCTATCGGGGTCGAACCATTCCGACTTGAATTCGATCCGCTTGTGCGTCGCCATGGCCAGGTTGGCCGTCAGCGCCATGATGGCGTCCGCCATCGCGACGACGCCGTTGCACCGCAGTCCACCCTTCGACGGAGCCAGCGGCTCGCCGCCCGGCCAGTAGTCGGGGCTCTGGCTGCGGATGGCGTAGCAGAAGTGTTCCATTTCTTCGGTGTAGCCACGGCTGACGTTCTCGGCCAGTTCGCCGCCGGTGGACGACGCCTTGGCCGCACCGGAGGTCGTTTCGTAGGCCTCCATGACCGGTCCGCCGCCGTCGGCCGACCCGCTCACGATCCACAGTCGCTGGTCCGGGCCGCCACCGAGACTGCCGCGACCCTCTTCCTTCCAGAGCATCGCTTCCTTCTCGGTCTTCATGAACAGCGTGCCGCGGCTGCCGTAGACGACCTCGCCGTAAGGCTCGAACTTGTTCGTACTGATCGAGGAGTAGGTCACGACGCACTTGTCGCGGTCGTTCTGCTCGTAGTGCGGGCCGGGGAACTCGAGGGTGACGTAGACGTGGTCATCGATCTCGCGATCGTCGTCCCACTTGTCCTTCGGGCCGACGCCGGGGATACCGTAGAAGTTCTTGCCGCCGTAGCCCTGGACGGCGAGCGGATGCACCTTGCCGAGGAAGATGCTGCAGGCGTCCATCTGGTGGCTGCCGAGTTCGGCCATCAGGCCGCCGCCGGTCGAATTGTACAGCCGCCAGTTGATGAGCTGATTGACGGAGTCGAAACCGAAGGAGGACAGATCCGCCTTGGCGAGTGCGTCCTTGTCGGCAGCGGGGATCCGCTTCTGCCAGCTGTCCGCGTGGGGGAAGCTGTTGTTGCGGTGCCACTGGGCGCGGATGTACTTGATGTCGCCCAGAGCACCGCTCTGCACGAGGCTGTTGGCGTTGTCGTACAGCACGCTGTAGTGCCGCTGGTGACCGACGGCCAGCAGCAGGTTGTTGTCCCGGGCCTTGCGGATCATGGCCTTGCAGTCCGGGACGGTGCGGGCCATCAGTTTTTCGGTCAGCACGTGCAGGCCGGAATCGAGACAGTCCAGCGCGATCGGAGCGTGCGTGACGAGCGGCGTGGCGATGACAACCGCCTCGATGCCCAGTTCGTCCTTCGCATCGAGCAGCTTGCGGTGGTCGTCGTAGACCTTGATCTTCGAAGCCTTTTCGGCACCGAGCTTCTTGATGAGTCCGACGCGGTGCTCGTTGCCGTCACCGTTGAACGCGCGTTCGCGGTTGCTGGGTCGCAGGTCCGCAATGGCGACGATGTCCATGTACTTCGGCGGGTGCTGGGTGATGAGGATGTTTCCCTCGTCACCGGTCCCGATGAACGCCACACGGACCGGATCCCCTTTCAGCTCCTTGTAGCCGAAGTAGGCGACGCCCAGCCCGGCGGCACCGGCCCCCACGCCCGCGAGAAAGTCGCGCCGGCTCACGCCGACGGCATCAGAGAAATTCTGCTTGCCGATCTGTTCCTGTTCAGGTGTGAGAACCATGGTCACGAACTCCTGCGGGAGGGTGTTTGAATCTATCGGGCGGCCTGCCGAAGAGCGGGGCAGGGGGGGATGGCCGGTTTCGTTTCGACCATTGTTTATTTTTGCAGATCCGGAGTCAAATTGAACCCCCTGCATTGCGGAACCGTCACGAAAACATCTGACCGAACCCGGTTGCAGGGAACGCGTTTCGAATGTGTTCGATCTCAGGAGCGGCGCCGGGACGCCACGTAATCGCCACAACGTCGAACCGGGCCGGGTGTTCAAGCAGTCGTCGGGAACGCAACCACTGCAGCGCAGCCCGGGTCAGCTGCTTCTGCTTTGTCGGCGTCACGGCTTCGACGGGATGCCCTGCGGCATGGGACGATCGGGTCTTGACTTCGACAAAAACGATCGTCGAGCCGTCCATTGCGACAATGTCCAGCTCGCCGATGCGACTACGTGACTGTCGGGCCAGGACGCGGAAGCCCTGTTGCTTCAGATAGCGGACGGCGGCCCGCTCACCGCGGTCCCCCAGCAGTTTCCTCAGCCACCCTGCGCGGTTCATGGGGCCCTCGCGCAGCAAAGACCCGGCGAAAGGACATCCCGTTTCGCCGGGCGGATGTTTTCGTGTTGTTCAGCCGAAACTCAGCCGTGCGTTTCGACTTCCCACGGCTTGGCGCGGCGTTCGGCAAGGCGGGTTGCCTTACCGATGCGGTCCCGCAGGTAGTAGAGCTTGGCGCGTCGCACGCGGGCATGCCGCTTGACGACGACGTCCGCGACCTTGGGGGAGTGAACCGGGAAGGTCCGCTCGACGCCTTCACCGGCGACGATGCGGCGAACCGTGAAGGTTTCCCGGAGGCCGGACCCTTTCATGGCGATCACGACACCGGAGAAGATCTGGATCCGCTCCTTGTCGCCTTCGAGGATCCGGGTGTGAACGTCGACGGTATCGCCGATCGTGAACTTCAGCTCTTTATCCCGCAGGCTGGGCTGCTCGGCCAGTTCGATCAACTTGTTCTGCATCGTTCTGATCCTGTCCCGGGCCCGTGTCCTGGGGGCCGGCAACTGTCTCGATGGATGAAACCGCTATTTCAACAAATCTTCGCGCCGCTGACGAGTCCGAATCAGGCTCTGCTCGTGTCTCCAGCGGGCGATTTCCGGATGATTGCCGCTGAGGAGAATATCCGGAACGTCCATTCCGCGAAATGATCGCGGTCGCGTGTACTGGGGGTATTCGAGCAGTCCACTGTCGGAGAAGGAATCGTACCGGCTGCTCGTTTCGTCACCGAGCACGCCGGGAATCAGCCGGATGACGGTATCGATCAACAACATGGCCGGGACTTCACCGCCGTTGCAGATAAAGTCGCCGACCGAAATCTCGAGCGGCTTGAGTCCTTCGCTGATCCGTTCGTCGAAACCTTCGTAACGTCCGCACAGCAGCAGGAGCCGGTCGAAATCGGCCAGTTCCTTGACCAGGTTCTGGTCGAGCTGCCGTCCCTGCGGCGTGAGCATGACCAGCTGGCCGGTCTGCGGTGCATCGGCCTGAACCGCTTCCACGCAGGCGTAAACCGGCTCACAGCGAATGAGCATCCCGGGGCCACCCCCATAGGGGGTATCGTCGACCGACTTGTGCCGGTCTGTGGCCCAGTCGCGAAAGTTCCACAACCGGACATCGACGAGGCCGGCGTCGATGGCTTTGTTGAGGAGACTCTGCTGCAGGTACCCTTCGAAGATGCCGGGAAACAACGTGAGAACGTCGAATCGCATGGATCACGTCGAAGCGGAGACGGCAGGGAACCGTCGGCTCAGCTTTCGGCTTCCGCGGTGGCTTCTTCGGTTTCGGCCGCTTCGGCACTCGCCTCTTCGGCGGGAGCTTCTTCCTCGGCCGGTTTCTTTTCCTGCGGCGGGGTCATCGGGGGGGGCGACTTGGTTTCGCCCCAGTCCGACTCCTTGAACTTGCGGATCAGGACGGCGACCTTTTCCGTCGGCTGAGCGCCGACCGAGAGCCAGTGATCCACGCGTTCCAGCTTCAGGCTGACCCGCTGCGACTTGTCGCGGATCATCGGATCGTAGGTGCCGATTTCCTCGATCGTCTTGCCATCCCGAGGGGAACGGCTGTCCATCACACAAATACGGTAGTAGGGGCGATGCTTGCGTCCCAGCCGCTTCATTCGAATCCGAACGGCCACCTGTGTCTCCCGTGAGTCTGTTCCCGCCCGACGCGTCATCGGCGTGGGCGCTTAACGCTTACGCTTGTTCTTCTTGCGCTGTTGTTTCGCCTGCTTCCGCTGCTGCTTCCGCTTGTCCCGCAGTTTGTCCTTATCGGCAGGGCCACGTTTGCTGCGCTGCTTTTCACGCTGCATCTGGCCAGCGGGATTCATCATCTCCCGCTGCAGCTTCTGGACTTCGCGGAAGCGGTCCATCGCCGACATCCCGGCCATCTTCTGCATCATGCCGGACATGCCTTTGAACTGCTTGAGCAGATCATTGACTTCGGCGGGATCGGTACCGCTACCCAGAGCGATCCGATTTCGGCGGGAACGGTCAATTCTGTCAGGATTTTGCCGCTCGTCAAGCGTCATGGACTGAATCATTGCCCGAAGACGCTTGACATCCTTGTCCGGGTCCATATCTCCGAGCTCATCCATCGCTCCGGCAAGCTGTCCCATGCCGGGGATAAGCTTCATCAGGGACTTCATCGGTCCCATCTTCTTCATCTGGTCGATCGCCTTCAGGAAGTCGTCGAGCGAAAACTTCCCTTCCAGCATCTTCTGCTGCTGCCGGGCCATCTCGTCTTCGTCGAGAACCCGGGTCGCCGTCTCCAGCAGCGTCGCAATGTCACCCTGGCCAAGAATCCGCTGTGCCATCCGGTCCGGATGGAACTGCTCGAGCCGGTCCAGCTGCTCGCCGACACCGATGTATTTGATCGGCACGCCGGTGACGGCCTTCACCGACAGGGCGGCTCCGCCCCGCGTGTCGCCGTCCAGCTTCGTCAGAATGACCCCGTCCAGCTCCAGGGCCTCGTTGAACGACTTGGCGCTGTTGACCGCGTCCTGACCGGTCATCGCGTCGCAGACCAGCAGGGCCTGGTGCGGCATCAGCCGGTTGTCGATCTCGATCAGCTCCTTCATCAGCGCGTCGTCGACGTGCAGACGGCCGGCCGTATCGAGAATCAGAATGTTGCAGCCTTCGCGGTTCGCCTGTTTGCGACCGTTCAGGCAGACCTGGACCGGATTGCTCCGTTCGGCCGGCTCGGCGTAGACCGGGACTCCGATCTGCTCGCCAATGACCTTGAGCTGTTCGATAGCGGCCGGTCGCTGGAGGTCGGCGGCGACCAGCATCGGCTTGGCACCTTCCTCCTTCAGCATTCGGGCCAGCTTGCCGCAGGTCGTCGTCTTACCCGAACCCTGCAGACCGCACATCATCAGGACGGTCATTTCGCCCCGGCGAAGCTCGATCGCGTGATCGACCGGCCCCATCAGGTCGACGAGTTCGCGGTAGACGATCCCGACGATCTGTTCGCCCGGCTTGAGCGACTTGAGGACCTGCTCGCCGACGGCCTGTTCCGTGACCCGATCGCAGAAGTCCTTGGCTACGTCGTAGTTAACGTCAGCTTCAAGGAGCGCATGGCGAACCTGGGCCATGCCGTCGCGAATGTTCGATTCGCTCAGTTTGCCCCGGGCCATGTTGCCCAGGGCGTCGGTCAGGTTCTTTGTGATCGCTTCAAACATCGGATTCGATTGCGAATGGGCGGACGGCAGAGACGGAGACAGCGAAAATCTCCCGGGCCGTGCATGGTACGTCGCAGAGACCGAATCCGCAAACCGGGGCCGGATTTACCCCGGGACGGACCGCACTCCGCCGCCTTCGCCGTGGTCTAGCCCGAATAGGCGGCCTGGAGGTTCGTCAGAATCGCCTGCTCGAGGGCCAGATCCCGCCCGGCCGGAATCCACGTCGACGGTGACGACTGGCCGACGACCGGATTGAGATCGCGCTCGAGCGGCGTGCTCTCGGAGAACGTCGCACCGCCCGGCGAGTTCGCCGCCACGCCCGGCAGGTCTTCGAATTCCTTAAACGCTGCGACATTCACCAGATAGCCTGCACCGCGGTCGTCCGGGATGATCGTGATCTGGACCCGTCGGCGGACCGACTGCAGCGTGCTCTCCAGCCGGTTGGTGAAACCGACCGAGTCGTGGTGCCAGGGCTCCAGAAGTCCCGATCCGACCCGCCAGTCGGTTTCGATGACCCGTGCCAGCCGGTTTTCCCGAGCCAGTTCGAAATGGAAGTCGTGCAGCACGTCGACCGTGCGCTCCCAGAGGACCTCTTCGTTACTGGCGGCGACGTACAGCGGGTTGGTTGCCGGTGCAACGTTCGCCCATGGCGCACGCCCCGGGCCGGCACAGCCGCTCAGCGGCAGGCACAGGCAGAGCAGAATTCGGAAAACGCGTGCGGGCATGGATGGAGCAGTGGCACCGGATCGGTCGGAAGAGGGCCGGGAGTGTGCCCGGAATTCCGATTTGCTGCAATGGGAGTTTCGTGGTTGCGGAGGGACGTGTTGTCGTCACCTCGGGACAGGCGCGTGATCAGGTGGATTCATGTTGACCCGTTTTCCACCTCTCCATAGACTCCGCGCGCTTCGGGGGCCCTGCCGCGCAGATTTCCGACTGCGCCCCGGCCGGGCCATCCGTCAAAGCAAACGAACCCCACCTCTTCCCCCTCTCGACACGGAGTCTCCCAGTCATGAGTGAACGGATTCACTCTCAATCGCAGGAAACGGCGGCCCCCGCGACGGGGCGTCGTCGCAAGTTCATGCCGGCTGTTGCCGGGACGGCACTGGCCATGCTTGTGGCCGCTGTGCTGTTTCAGATCTTCCGGGCCGAGCCGGCCGCTTCGCAGACCCGCGACGACGGACAGACGGCCGGTCGGGCGAGCATCGCCAGCGCCGCGAGCGGCCAGGTCGTCGCCAAGGTGAACGGCGAGGCGGTTCCCTACGACATGGTGGCCCGCGAGTGCTACGAGCGGCATGGTGCCGAAGTGCTGGACAACATCATCAACCGCATGATCATCCAGCAGGAATGCGAGCGTCGCGGTGTGACGGTCACCCAGTCGGAGGTGCAGCAGGAAGTCATCAACATTGCCAAGAAGTTCAACCTGCCCGTCGATACCTGGTATCAGATGCTGCAGGCCGAGCGGGGTGTCGGCAAGGCCCAGTATCACCGCGACATCATCTGGCCGATGCTGGCGCTCAAGAAGCTCGCCTCGACCGATGCCAAGCCGACCGAAGAAGACATGATGAAGGCCTTCGAGCGGGACTACGGTCCGCGGGTGAAGGCCCGGATGATTCTGGTGGACGGCAACCTCCGTCACGCCAACCAGGTCTGGCAGAAGGCGGTCGACGATCCCGATGCGTTCGATCGTCTCGCCAGCGAAGTCTCCTCCGACCCGAACACCCGTCCGCTGGGTGGGGCCATCCCGCCGATCCGCAAGAACGGTGGCAGCCCGCAGGTCGAAAAGGAAGCCTTCAAGCTGCGGGAAGGGGAGATTTCCCCGGTCATCCAGGTGGCCGAAAACCGCTACGTGATCCTCAAGTGTGAAGGCTACACCGACCCGATCGTCACCGACATCAAGCAGGTCTGGAACGAACTGTACCAGCAGCTGATCGAGGAAAAGACGCAGCAGTCGGTCGCCCGCGTCTTCGAAGACCTCAAGAAGGGCGCGCAGATCCACAACTTCCTGACGCAGACCTCCACCGGGGGGTCTCCGTTTGCGAAGGGCGGAACCGGCATCCAGAAGACCTCCGGTGTCACCTCGCCGGACAGCGTCGTCCCCGCTGCCGCCCGCCGCTGATTCGACTCATTCTCCGTGCGATGTGCCGACGCGTGCCGTCTCTGAGTTGAGGCGGCACGCGTTCTCTCGTTATGACGGGACGGGACAACTGACGGGCCGTCGGCAAGGGGAGCGACATCCGCATGGCAGAACATCAGGGATGGCGATTCGGTGTCGTCGGTTGCGGACGCATGGGGCATCTGCACACCGAGCGACTGCACCGGGACGGGCGGGGACAGGTGACCGCCCTGTTCGACGAGAGCCCGCAGGCGGCAGAGCGACTCCGACAGGAGAAAGCCGGCCAGGCCCGGGTCTGCAGCAGCTTCGAGGAACTTCTGGCAACCGAACTCGATGCCGTCGTCATCTGCACGCCCACAACGTCGCACTTCGACCAGGTGCATGCCGGTCTTGCGCGCGGTGTCCACATCCTGTGTGAGAAGCCGCTGGCCGAGTCGCGCGAGCGGATCGAGGATCTGATCTCGGCCGCCTCGAGCAGTGATCGCCACTGCATGCTGGCCTACCAGCGTCGTTTCTGGTGGACCTACCGAACGCTCCGGCGCGAGGTGGCGAGCGGCCGCTGGGGCCCCATCCGGGCAGTCACGTCTCACAACGTCGAACGCTGGCAGCAGACGATCGAGGGAACCTGGCGGGACGATCCGTCAATCAACATCGGCGGTTTCGTCGGCGATGCCGGCAGCCACAAGATCGATGCCGTCTTCTACGTCACGAGACTGTCGCCGGTGGACGTCTGGGCCCGCTCGCAGAACCAGGGGAGCAACGTTCAGGTCAACACGTCGGTTTCCGGTCGGCTGCGTGGAGAGGTGCTGCTCTGCATGGACTTCATCGGAAATGCCCAGTACCTGGGCGAAGACCTGCACATTCACTGCGAACACGCCGACCTGATGTTGCGCGACCGCAAGGTCTGGATCGCACAGGGCAACGCGGTGCAGGAACTGGCCGACCCCGAGCCGGACAGCAATCCCGATGCGGGCTTCCTCGATCTGCTCGAGGGAGTCGCGGAGAATGTCGCGCCGTTCGAGTGCGCACTCCCCGTCTGGGATCTGACGGCTGCAATCCTCAAGTCCGGCGAGCAGGGACGACTGGTCGAAGTCTGAGCGTCTCGCCCGGAACCTGCGATGGCCGTCGGTTGCTGGCGGCGACGGCTGACGGACGATCAGTAGGGCAGGTCGAGGAGTGGTCCGGCTTTTGAACCGCTCAGGTCGAGGACGGCAATCGGACTGTCGTCTGTTGAGGTGACGACGGCCCGGTTTCCGGTGTTGTCGATGCCGACCGAGGTGATGCTCCCTTCCAGCCCGATCGGGATCTCCGTGGCGTCGCCCGAGGGGAGGGACACGACGAAGAACTGCTCGTTGTATGCACAGGCGAGGCGGTCCGCCGCAATGTAGTCGACTTCAATCGTTGGACTCTTCCGCCCCAGTGCGGCAATGTTCGCGGAAGGTTTGCGGGCGCCGACAGGCCAGACGGTCAGGTCACCGTTGCTGCGACCTGCGATGATCACGTCCCCTTCTGGCGAGATTGCAGCCGCCGTGATCGCGCCCTCTCCCTTTCCGAGGGCGATTTCGAACTCGATGGCCTGGTCCTGGAAGTTCCAGACCAGCAGACGTTTGCCCGAGCCGGCCAGGCACCGCGATCCGTCGGGGGTGAGTTTGGCGACAGTCAGATCCTTCAATCCGAAATCGACGCGCTGGTCGACAGTGGAACCGGCCAGGTCCCAGACAACGACGAGGCCCTCGCTGTTGAACGTGACCGCCCTGGACCGGTCCGGAAGCGCCCAGGCCCCCGTCATGCCGACGTCGTTTGCCAGGATCTCCTTCGATTCGAGGTCGACGAGATAGCTCGCTTCGTTCGACACGCACAGCATGCGTGTTCCGTCGGCATTGAGTGTGGCGGCGGCGCGTGGCAGGTCAGTCAGCTGCTGGACGACGTCCTCGCCAGCGATGTCCCAGACTTCAAACAGACCGTATTCCCGTGCCGCGACGGCACGGTTTCCGTCTCCGCTGAGGCCGACGCAGGCGACGTCTCCGCGGATCACCAGAGGCTGTTCTTCGCCGCTGCCTGCCATCCACCAGACGAGCATGCCCACGACAAGCAGACCAGCACCGGCGGCCGCTCCCGCGACGACCGGTACCCCGGCCAGAAAGCTGGGAACCAGGTCGACCATCGACGTGGAACGTTTCCGCCGTGGTTTGCGGCCCTTTCTGACGGCCTTGCGGATCGTCGCTTCGTCCCGCGTGTCCCCCAGTTGTTCGAGAGATTTCATCGCGGCCCGTCGGACCATGTCGTCGCTGTCGACGACCAGTCGTTCCAGCTTCGGTATGACCGCATCATCTCCCAGCTCACCGAGGATCGTTGCGGCATGGTACCGGATCGCCGAGGCCGGATCGTCCAGCATCTCCTCGACCACTTCGGTCGCGGCCGGGTCCTGGAGCTGTCCGATGGCGATAATTGCCTTCGAGCGAACAGCGAGAGACTGCTGCAGTCCGTGCTCGAGTGCCGTCAGTGCTTCCGGGTCACCCAGGTCGCCCAGAGCCTTGGCGGCGGACGCCTGGACCGATTCCATCTGGTCGCGGAACAGCAGTTCCGACAGTGGCTGCAGAGCCGCCGGATCGCCAATCTGCCCCAGAGCCTCTGCTGCCCGGGCCCGCACGCGATGGTTCTTGTGGGTCAGCAGTTCCAGCAGCGGCAGCACGGCGCGGCCATCACGAAGGCGGCGAAGCGTATCGATGATCTTCTGCAGACGCGGGGCGTCCAGGTCACTTGCCGTGGCCTGCTCCATCAGTTCGATCAGCTTCGGGACGGCACTGGAGTCCCCCAGGCGACCGGTGGCCTCGGCAGCGGCGAGCTGGAGGTCCTCATCGGAATCGTTCAGGAACGGGATCAGCTGCGGAGCAACCGAGGGGTCTTCACACTGGCCCAGAGTCCGGATCGCATGCAGACGCACCTCGCGTTCACCATCCGCCAGCAGCCGCTGCAACGGTTTGGCGAGCCGCTTCTGCGGCATTTGCTCCAACGCGGCGATCGCATTGACACGCACGTTCGGGTCCGTGCTGCCCAGCAGCTGCACGAGGGCCGCCGAGGCCCGCGGATCGGCGATCTGTCCCAGTGCCTCTGCGGTGGCGCACTGCATCGGCCCGACCGCTTTCTTCAGCAGACCGGCAAGCGGTTCGGCGGCGTCCTTTGCCTTGATCCGCCCCAATGTTTCCACAGCCGTGAACTGCAGGCTGATGTCGTCCGAATCGCGGACGATCCGGATCAGTTCCGGGACGGCGGCAGTGCCCATCCGGACCAGACAGTCGACCGCCCGGATGCGCTGTTCCGGAATCACCTGGGCAAGCGTGAGGACCGGGACCACAGCCCGCGAGTCGGCCAGCAGCCCCAGGGCCAGCAGGGCCGACGTGACAATTGCCTCTTCCTTCCGCAGCAGCAGCTTCAGCAGGAACGGAAACGATTCGGTCTCCGCGATCTCGCCCAGTGCCCGGATGGCCCGGGCCTGCAATGGTCCCTTGAGGTCATCGAAGTGCTCGATGATCAGGTCCACAATGCGCGGGTCCTTCGACGCGACGACGTCATCCAGACTTGCCTGGGCGGCTTCGCGTTCGGTTGTCTTTGCCTCGGGATCGGCGCCCGTAACGAAATGGTTACGAAACGACCGCCAACGCAACGGGCCAAGCTTGCGCGCCGGCGTCTTCTCGGGTTTCTTCTTCTTCGCCTTCTTCTCGTCGCCCTCGCCCTCGGTGTCCGTTGATTCTGCCGGGGTGTCGTCGACGATCGGTTGTGGAGGCGGGGCCTGCGTGGCGTGTTCGATCGCGTCGCGCAGCGCCTGGATTTCTTCGGAGGATGGCGGCATGACCTGCTGGACCGGGGCCGCGGCGGCATCCCGGCGCGGGCGAACACCGGTCCGCCGTTCGATCTGGGGGGAGGCGTCTCCGGGGACAGAAATGCTCTCGCCGCAGGCGGGACACTTCACCTTGCGGCCGGCGAGCGACGCGGGAACCCGCATCCGCCGCTGGCAACCGCCGCACTGAACGGGAACACGCGTATCAGACGACGCGCTGTCGTCCTCGGCCGCGGCTCCATTCTCCTGCGGACCAGTCGGGGGCGGAACCGTGGGGGGGGCCGGTTTCTGGCGGGCCGCCGGAGGCGCGACGGGAGCCTGATGTGTTTCGGCCGACGTGCCGGTGCCGCTCGTGTCGGTGTCGCTGCCCATGACGTCATCCGCCATCGCCAGCATCTGGCTGAGATCAAACGATCCCGACAGCGAGGGGAGTTCATCGAGATCGCTGCTGGAGGGCGGCTGTGCAGGGGCCGGCGGCCGGGAGGTCGCCACGGCCGGACTATTGCGGTTTACGAGCACGGTGCCGCACTCGCGACAGCGGATCATCGCCGGCGAGACATCGGCATTGCAGGTCGGGCACTGACGGGAACTGTTGGGCGCGGAGGCCATCGTGCGGCCCTGAATGAGGGGGCTGGCTATCGAAGCAAACTCCGGGCAATCAGGTACGTGTCCGGACCTGATCACCTGGAGTCATACTGCAAAGACCGAGAAGTCGGGCAGCCGCAAGGCCGCCCGACTTCGGTCAAACGACGTCAGGTGAAGGGGAGAGCAGGTCTCCTCAACAGAATCTGTTGAGAGACTTACTCGAAGTTACCCTTCAGGGCGGCGCGGCTGATATCCGGGCCGTTGTAGCACGCGAACGGCTCGAGCTCGACGGTGTTGTCGAGGTAGCCGTCGTTGATGCCGGCAACGTCGGCTTCAACCGGGAAGCCCGGGTTCAGGAAGCCGTCGCGGTTGGTGTCGCGGAAGGTCTTGACGCTCCCGTCGGCGAACAGGATGTTGCAGCTCAGGGTACGGCCGGCACCGTGGATGGCGTACCAGTCGCGGGTGTCCTGCAGCCAGAGGATGCCATCCACACCACCATGGGAGGTGTTACCGGCGGCACCTTCAGCAGCGGGGTTTTCCGAAGACGGCAGAACGTCTTCCAGGAACGAACCATCGTCGCCAGCGGCGTTGATGATCAGCACGCCCTTGCCCATGAGGCTGATCTTGTCGGCGGTGTCATCCCAGCGGGCCGGACCATCGTTGAACGATTCGGCGAGACGGGCACCGGTCGGCAGGTCGTGGTTCGGGATCGTCAGCAGCAGGGCCGCCTCCTTGGCATCGCCGGGGCCGGCATCGCCGGTCAGCGGGATGTTCGAGGACGGCGTCTTCGAGCTTTCCGTCATACGACGGGTCAGCGGACCGGTCACACCACCCAGACCCTTCAGGTCGTAGGTCGAGTTGGTGTTCAGGTTGTTCGAGGAGTCCTTCTCCAGGGCGATCGAACCACGGACGAAGAACCAGCTCGAGGCGTAGTTCGTGCCGTAGCCCTTGTCCAGGAAGAACTGACGCACGAAGGCGGCACGATCTTCGGTCGGCGTGGCGCTGAACTGGTCCAGACCCAGGCGGTTCTGGGTGCCGCTGAAGACGAAGTCTTCAGCGTCCTTCGGCAGGCTGGCACCACAGACGCCTTCGTCGAGGCGGAAGTCGAGGGAGGTCGGCAGGTTACCCGATCCCGAGGTGTCGCCACCCAGCAGGTCGTTCAGCTTTTCCGAGCCACGGAACTGGCTGGTCGGGCAGAGCATCTGCTGCGGGAAGCCGGCACCGATGTTGACGATGTCAGCGGTCCAGCCGTAGGTGTCGACGCAACCATCGCGGAGGAGGTCGTACGCACCCGAGCAGAGACGGTCGCTCGGATCGCTGTCCGCGAAGACGTGGGCGGCGATACCGAACTGACGCAGGTTGTTCTTGCACTGAGCCGAACGGGCCGCTTCGCGGGCCTGCTGAACGGCCGGGATCAGAAACGCGGCCAGGATGGCGATGATCGAGATCACCACCAGCAGCTCGATGAGGGTGAAGCCGGCGCGACGGGCCTGCTTCTTCAGGCTGACTGCCTTCATGTGTGTTTTCTCCGTGTCACTGTTTACGCGTTGGGATGGAATGTTCGAACGGAACATCCCAAAGAGTGAGTCTCGGGGTGTCATCCAGCGATTTCGTCAGTGAGGTACGTCAAGTCTGCGGCGTCAGGTGCTGCACCTCCTTTCAGGCTCTCGCCCATCGGAGTGAGGGATCAACGAAGGAACAGATTCCGTAGCTATGGAGAGCATCTCGATCCGACCGGTCCGTCGGTCCGGCGAGACCGTCGTTCAGCCCTGACGCGAGGGAAGGTACGGCTGCAATGAGAAGGAAGTGTGAACGAAGCGCGAAAAGACGCGGAATCGGTTTCGCGCTGCCGCGAGATACATCACGGAAGTGCACAACACAGCGGAACTGTGATGGCAAGTCGCGCAGACGATACGGTTTGCGGGACGAGGCCTGCGGCGTTACGCTGCGCGGACGTGGTCGTTTCTTCCCTCTTTCTCTGAGGCTTGCAGGTGATGTCTGCGTTCAAATACTCCCTGAATTCAAGCACGATCAAGCCCGCCCCGGTCCTGGAAAAAATCCGCGCCGCGGCGGCGGCCGGGTACTCCGCCATCGAACTGTGGCACGACGATCTCGACCGCCATGTCGCTGAAGGCGGGACGCTGCAGGATGTCCGCAAGGCGCTCGACGATACGGGGCTGGAAGTCCCCACCACCGTCATGCTCAAGGGCTGGTGCCGGCCGGATGGCCCCGAGTACGACGCCGGCATCGCCGAGTGCCGGCGACGGCTCGAACAGTCGGTCATTGTCGGAGCAAAGCACGCGGTGGCCGGTCCCCCGCACGGCGAGGTCGACTACGAGCTTGCCGGCCGCCGATATCGCGAACTGCTGGAGATGGGCCTGGAGATGGGCGTTCGTCCTGCGATGGAGTACCTCGGGTTCGCTCAGCAGGTGAATTCGATCGCCGATGCCCTGGACATCATGGAGCGGTCCGGGCATCCGGAGGCGACGATCGTGCTCGACCCGTTCCACGACTTCCGGGGCGGAGCGGGGCATGAGGACATCGCCCGGCTTCGTCCGGAGCAGATCGCCGTCTGCCACTTCGACGACGCGCCGGCCGATCCCCCCGCATCCGAGCAGCGTGACCCGGACCGGGTGCTGCCGGGCGACGGCGTGATCGACCTGCCCCGCTTTGTGGCGCTGCTGCGGCAGGTGGGGTATTCCGGGTGGGTGTCGCTGGAGCTGTTCCGGGAGGATCTGTGGCAGCGTGATCCGGAGGAGGTGGCCCGGCTGGGACTGGAGCGAATGCGGGCAATCTGCGAGGGGTGATCGGCCCGGGCGGGGAGGCTGTGGTGTGTTGTAAGTCCAGGGGAGGGTGGAGGTTGTGGGGTTGCGGCGTTGTCGTGAATTTTTTGTTCGGACAACGCGTCCGGTTCGCTTGACTCCGCGGAAGTTCCTTCTATTATTTGGACCTCCCTCACGGGGCCGTAGCTCAATTGGTTAGAGTACCGGACTGTCGATCCGGGGGTTGCGGGTTCAAGTCCCGTCGGCCTCGCTGGCACAGGTGTCTGACCTGTGCACACTGCACACCGGAAGACTCGCTGCCATTCGTGACAGCGAGTCTTTTTTCCTTTCGGTCCCGTCCATTGTGGCGGTTCGGGCCGGACGGAAGCGGCGTTGCGGGCTATAATCCGCTCACCCGCCAGGGCCCGGCCCGGTTGAACCGTCCGGTGCAGGACGGTGTCCATCCTGGCGGGACGCACCGGCAACCCGCGTGGTGCCGCCATGCATTCGAGGGCGTAGCTCAGTTGGCAGAGCAACGGACTTTTAATCCGTAGGTCCAGGGTTCAAGTCCCTGCGCCCTCACTCGAAACGGAACGGGATCACTCGCCACCGCGCGAGTGATCCCGTTTTGCGTTTGGTCTCGGAGCAGGTCAGGAGAATGCTTCACGAAGGAGTCCGCCGACGACGAAGGATTTCGCTTCGTCCAGGTGATCGACCTCAATCGTGTCACTGGCGGCCAGGTCAGCGATGGTTCGCGCGACCTTGGCGAGGCGATCGGTGGAGCGTGTCGAGAGGTTCGACGTCGACACGACGTCCTTGAATCGTTCGAATCCAGCGGGTGAGAAGTCGCAGTAGTCCTGGACGTGACCGCCCGGCATCGCGGCGTTGAACGGGATCCCTTTCCCCGCGTAGCGGTCTTCCTGACGCTCGCGTGCACGGGTGACCACAGCGCGCGTCCGTTTCGAGACGCCCTCTTCGGTGGGGGCGAACCGTTCGTCCAGGGACAGCCGCTGCAGTTCCACCTGCAGGTCAATGCGGTCGATAATGGGACCGCTCAGCTTCTTCAGGTACTTCTGTACCTGGGTGTCGGTGCAGCTGCATTCGTCGTGCGGATAGTAGCCGCAGGGACATGGGTTCATCGCGGCCACGAGCGTGAACTGCGACGGGTAGGTCATGCTGGCGTGAACGCGCGTGAGGTGAACTTCGCCGGCTTCGATCGGCTGCCGCAATGCCTCAATTGTGCCACGGTTGAATTCTGCGATCTCGTCCAGGAACAGAACGCCCAGATGCGCGAGAGTGATTTCTCCCGGCATGGGCACGCCCGATCCGCCGCCGATAACCGATTGCTTGGAGGCGGTGTGATGCACCGATCGCATTGGGCGGCGCATTACCGCCAATCCGTCCTTTTCGAGTTTTCCGCACGCCGAGTAGATCTTCGTCAGCTCCACCATTTCGTGCTCGGTCAGCCTGGGGAGAATCCCGGGCATGGCGCTCGCCAGCAGTGACTTTCCTTCTCCTGGCGGGCCGATCATCAGCAGGTTGTGTCCGCCTGCAGCGGCGATCATCAGGCCGCGCTTGGCAGCGTCCTGCCCGCGAATTCGCCCGAGGTCGACAGCAGGATCTGTGGCATTTTCGAACTGGATGGACCCCTGTCGTCTCGCGTCATCGAGCGACCGTTCGCCACGAAAAAACTTGATCACTTCTTCGAGCGTTGCGACGGGAAACACCCCGCAACCTTCGTGGCCAGGCTTTGCGAGGATCAGGGCACACTCTTTCTCATTGCCGTAAGGCACGATGAGTTTCTGGCCGGGTTTCGCCTGGTAGGCGAGCGAAAGGGCACCGGGGACCCGACGGACCTCGCCGTGAATCCCGAGTTCCCCCATGAGGACGAAGTCGCCTTCCTTGTGCTCCGGGAGGTCCGGAAGCATTCCTGCAGCCTGCAGCAGGATGATCGCGAGCGGCAGGTCGAGCCACGTGCCGCTCTTCGGGAGGTCGGCTGGTGCCAGATTGACAAGAATGTCGACCTGCGGTTCCGGAATCTCGTATTTCGCGAACGCACCTTCGATTCGCCTCAGGACTTCTCGCACGGCGCCGGTCGCCATTCCCGAAATGCGGGCTGAGGAGGACCAGCCGATCGGAGAGTTCAGGGCCTTTGTGGCCCTTGCCTGTATCTCGATGACGTATCCATCAACTCCGAACAGGATTCCCCCGTTCAGCGTGTGGTCGCATTTGAGAAGCTTCTTGAGATCGTGACGGTTGGGACGCGAAACAGCACTGCTCATCAGCAAAGCCCGCTATGTCTCGTGAGTATCCTGACTGTCTTGGACCCAAGTGGGCCAATGCCAATCTAACCCTCAGGCCGGAGCGATTTCCAGCACTTTGGCTGAGGCGGGAGCTGGTTGTGTGGTGCTTTGCGGCAGCTGCGCAGCATCGCCGATACAGCCGCGAAATTCCTCTTGCGGCAATATCTGCCGATTCGTATAAGGCCGCCGCCATTCACACGGTCCCTTCCTGCGTCTCCCGGCGACTTCCGTCCGTCGGGACTCTCCCCAACCCGAGGTTCGCCATGTTTTCGGGCATTCGCCGCATTCTGCCTGTCGGAGTGTCCCTGCCCATGCTTCTGGGATGTCTGCTTGCCAGCAGCCTGCTGGCCGGTCGGAGCGTCTGTGCGCAGGTCGGGTTCGGACACAGCTATTCCGCCTCGGCGGGAACCACCCCGGCCGCAAAGACGGTCACCCGCGCGCAGTCGCCCGAACGTCCCTCGCCGTTCTACCCCGACGCCGGACAGGTCTTTACGCCCGGCGTCAGCCCCTGGGTCACCACTCCGACCGCCTCGCAGGGCGTGCCGCAGATGGCGCAGGGAACCTTCGGCGGCGGAGGCATGATGGGCGACCCGTTCCTCAACCCCGGAGCCCCGGTCGCCGGCGGTTTTCCCAGCGGCTTCGGCCAGCCGGGCTACTGGAATCCCTACATCGCCGGCACGTTTGACGGCGGCACCGAGCGCGTTCTCGGGCGGGCCCAGCTGATGGTTCCCCTGTTCCAGAACGGCTACGAACTGGTCTTCGCCGACATCCGCGGGCAGTACGACGACCGCGACAATTCCGAGGCGAACTTCGGCCTGGCCAAGCGGGTGATGGGCGGACCCGACTGGATCTATGGCGGGTACATCTTCTACGACCGCAAGCACACCGCGTACAACAACGACTTCAGCCAGGTCAGCCTCGGCATCGAAATGATGTCGATCCGCTGGGAAGCCCGGGCCAACGGCTACATCCCGCTGAGCGGTTCCAAGGCCGCTCCGGGGGCCACGACGTTTGACGTGGTTGGCGGCAACCTCGTCATGCAGGCCGGACGCGAACGGGCCTACTACGGGTTCGACGGTGAAGTCGGCATGCTGCTGACCGAGTGGTACGGCGGCATGTCGGAACTTCGCGGCTTCGTCGGCGGTTTCCATTTCGACACCGACGCCAGCGGCTTCACCAATGTGACCGGTCCCAAGGGACGCCTGGAGATGCGGTCCTTCGATCTGCCGATGTTCGGTGCCGATTCACGCCTCACGCTTGGCGTCGAAGTGAAGTGGGATGACGTCCGCGACACCCAGGTCTCGGGGTTTGCCCGGCTGATGGTGCCGCTCGGACCGGCTCCCACGACCCGCAACGGTCGGCTGCGCCGCCGCATGTATGACCGCATCATTCGGGATGACGACATCATCACGGTTGCTGCCGGTGCCGGCCCGCAGGAACAGGCAGTCGACCTGCTGACCGGACGACCGCTGATCAACATTACGACCGTAGACGGCACCACCGCCAATGTGCCGGCGACGATTGCCGGGGCCGGTGCCAACAGCACGATCTTTGTTGACGGTTCGGCAGGAACCGTCAGTGTTGCCGACCGGATCAGTCTGCAGAACAACCAGCTGGTCTTTGGCGGCAACAGCCAGGTGCAGGTCCAGGGGGCCGTGACCGGATCACAGGCCCGCTACATCGTTCCGGGTTCCCGGCCGACGATCGAGGGAACCGATCCCAACGACGACGTCATTCGTCTGGTCGACAATACCAGCGTGCGGGGCATCGACGTCGTCGGTGGCCGCAACGGATTCATTGGCGACAACACCGGCGGCGGGCTTCCCGATCCGTTGGCGAACGTGCAGGTGATCGACACCTCCGCCACGATGGCGAATTTCGATGGTTCTGATGAATCCGGGAACGGATACCTGTTTGACGATCTCGATGCCGCCAGCGTCATCAGTGAGAACATCGCATTCGCCAACGGGAATAACGGCTTCGTCTTCGGGGACAGCAGCGCCCGCATCACCGACAACATCTCCCGCGACAATCCTGGTGCCGGCTTCCTGTTCGGTAGCGGAGATCCGGGGGGAGCCAATCTGACCGGCGACAATAACGGCCTGTTCCAGGGGAACGTCTCCATGGACAACCAGGTCGTCGGCTTCGGGTTCGACGTCAACAATGGCACCTTCAGCAACAACGCCGACGAGGGGAGCGGGTACGGCGTGTTTGCCAATTCCAATGCCGGCATCTTCAGCGGCAACAGCTCCACCGATTCGCAGAACGACGGATTCCGCTTCACCGGCGACAACACCGGCAGCTTCGTCAACAACACTGCGACCGGGGCTGTGTTCGACGGATTCGACTTCGACGACAACACCGGCACGTTCACCGGCAATGTCGCGATGGACAACCTGGATAACGGCTTCGAGTTCGACGACAACTTCGGCCTGTTCAGCGAGAACTCCGCCACCGGCAACCAGAACGACGGATTCCAGTTCGACGACAACTTCGGGACGATGACACGGAATACCGCCAGTCGGAATCTCGGCGACGGCTTCCAGTTTGACGTGAACGCCGCCGGCGGAATCTTCAACGACAACCGGTCCACGCAGAACGACTTCTTCGGTTTCCGTCTCAACGCCCAGAACGGTACGGCCACCGGCAACACGGCCAGCGGCAACGGAACCAACAACGACGTCCCGTAACGGCGGCTGCGACTCACTCGGCAGCGGCGGAGGAGCGGGCCTGCTGAGTTTCGCGGACGGCTTCGAAGTAGCGGCGAAAGCCGTTGCGGACGTGGTCGATGGATTCCCGGATCTGCGGATCGATCGGCGAGCCCCCCGCCAGCCGATGCAGGTGGGCTGCCTGAATCGCCACCGCCTCGTCGTAGTCAGCCAGTCCTTCCAGAAGCGTCGGCAAATCGCCGTCGGCCTCTCTGGTAAGTCGCTCGGCATAGCCGCGGGCGGACATGCGCTGTCCGTCACTGTCGGCATCGATCCAGAGGGCACCGCTGCACCCGAAGACCTGCGGCTGCCAGACGACGGACGTCGGCTGATACGGTTTGGCGGTCTTCCAGTACGAACCGTCGATGCCCGGCCCCCATGCAATGGCGACCAGGTGCACGTCGTGTGAAGGGCGGGGAATCGTCCAGCGTCCACGCCACTTCACCCCGGTTGGCAGATTGTCATTACCCGCGGAGATCGCTGTCTCCCGGATCTTCCGGCCGTTCATGAACAGTTCCACGCGATCGGCGTGAACCCAGTGCGGCCCGAGCACGCGCACGTCGACGTCGATTGCGTCACCCCCGACAGCGACGGTTTCGCCCGACGAACGACCGTCGACGGTCAGCTCGGCAATGAGGCCATAGCTGACCAGAACGCGGCCGGCCCGAAAGCTCGCCACGGCAGCGTCGACGTCGATGTTGCCCGGGTTTTCGTCGTCGCAGCGGATGTAGGTCCGCCCCTGGCCGACGATGTACCGGACGACGTCATGCGAATCGCTTGATCCGACCGGCGTGATGGCCCAGCCCCGGTTCAGCAGTGCCATCCAGTCCGCCAGCAACTGCATCGGATCGGTCTGCGTTGCACCGGAGTTGATGACCTCCATGCCGTTGAACTCGATCGGCCAGCCGGCCAGGTTCTCGCCGGCGACGTCCAGGTGCCGGGCCGGACCGAACGGACGAACGCCGCTGTGCACGTCCCGGGCATGGTTGAGAATGACGATCGGTGCGGCGGTTGTCTGCCGGATTTCCACAAGCACGTCGGGCCAGTTGTCAGCAGTGTGGTCCGGAATCGGAGCGTCCGCGGGGACGGGAAAGATGTTGAAGTGCCCCACTTTCGTCGTCACTTCGTTGCCGACGACCGGGGTGAAGTACCGGTCGACTTCCAGGTTCCGGGCGGACGGGCGGTAGTCGATCTGTACGTTGTGGTCGGTGGCGATCGGCAGCTCGATACCTTCAGCGGCGATTGTGATCATCCGCTCCTGGACCGATGCGTCGCCGTGGCCCGAGTGCGTCAGTGTGTGGATATGCGTGTCGCAGGCGACGTAGCCGTCGGTCGGAACCTCTCGCCGGATCGTCAGCGTCCTGCGGAGTGATTCGGCCGGTTTGAGCGTCACGTCGAGAGACGCAAGTGAGTATTCGAAGCCGCGTCCGGCGCAGATGCGGTATGTTCCCGCCGGCAAACCGAAGCGGGCTGTCCCGCGGGATGTGCAGACCGTGCCGGTGCGGACTGCGAGGTGATCGTTCGATTCGGCTCCGACCGTCTGCAGGACGCCCCGCTCGTCCATGATCGTGATGCGAGCCGGCAGCGGACTCCCGTCATCACCGTCCACGACTGTCAGCTCGAGTGTGGACTCGTTCAGAACGTCATCGAGCGGGCGGTCGTCCAGTGCGATCCCGCCGACGCGGATGTCATCCGGCGAAGTGCGGCGACCGACCTGCTGTTCGACCACGAGTCGGTTGTCTCCGTCGACGAGCGTACCGGCGGGGACGGCAAACCAGACGGCCATCCGGTTCTCATTGCGCGTCAGCCGTCCAAGTTCGGTGCCGTTGAGCGTCACCCGCCATGACTCCTTGACGTCTTCCTGTTCGACACGAAGTGACTGTTCTGTCGTGTTGCGGCGGGCGCGAAACGTCAGTTCCATCCGGTCGGAGTCAGGGGTTTCGGCAAACGTGCTCCACTCGCGCGGCCCGTCGATACGAAAGTGGTAGCTTCCTTCATCGAGGAGGCGGCTGTCGGCCTGCGCGAGGTGATCGCTGTTGAGCAGCAGGGCGGTCGCAACGTAGAGCAGGGCAACCGCTGGAGCGAGAACGTCTGTTCGTGAACGGACGGACTGTGGAGTAGGCGCGGGCATCGGGACCTCGTCACGCGGGCTCGGCCGGCCGAGTGGCCGGTCGTCATGGGACAGGCCAAGTCTACGAGCCGATCGCGGGCGTGCGAAAGCCAGGGACGTCTACCGCCGGCGATCCGCCACCGCCGCGAGCAGATCCCGAACGGCGGGCAGCTGCGAGAACTCTTCCATCGGGTACCGCGCTTTGCGGCGCCAGTTGGGACGTTCCTCGAAGGTTCCCGGCGTGTTCTGTGGCTCCGTCTCGCCCCACAGATCCTCCAGCGTCACCAGCACGACCGGGGCAGGGCCATCGGCCAGCCAGGTAAGCAGACCCTTGAGGACATCATGACGCTCGTGGCAGCCGTCCGGCAGTCGGTGCTCCCGGTGCAGAAACGCAATAAGCGCCTCGCGCAGCCAGCCGCGGTACTCATGTTCCTGCCGGGCCTGATCCTCATTCAGCAGGCCCAGGTCGGAGCGGTCGTCGATGTCGAGACCATCCCAGAAGGACGCGAACATCGGCGTGTCGTGGGTGTTCAGGCTGGCAACGGACGAGTCCGGCGGTGGATGCAGCGGCGGATTCTCGGAGGGATTCCCGGAGAACTGCAGGACGTACATGTCCTTGATGCGGTGACGCCGGAGGGCCGCGTTGACGGCGTCAGGGACAGTGCCGAGGTTCTCGCCCACGATCTGAGCCTGTGCCCGGTGGGATTCGAGCACGAGAATCGCGAACATCTCCTGCGAGTGATAGCGGACGTAGCCGCCCGCGGCCGCACCTGTTCCGGACGGAATCCAGAACATGCGGTGCAGTCCCATGACGTGATCGACGCGGAGCAATCGGGCGTACTGCAGGTGCCGCTGCAGGCACCGGATCAGGTAGTCGTATCCCTGTTCGCGCAGCCGTTCGGGGTGCAGGGGCGGGAATCCCCAGTTCTGTCCCTTCGTGAAGAAGACGTCCGGTGGGGCTCCTCCCGAGGCGCCGAGGGCAAACACATCCCGCCACCGCCAGACGTCATAGCCGGACCGGTTCACTCCCATCGGGAAGTCGAGATACCACAACGCCCCGATTGAATCGGCGTGCGTGCGGAGGGACTGCAGCTGCCGCTCGACCTGCCACTGGGTGTAGAGGTGATAGCGGTACTCGGCCGGATCGTAATCCGACTCGTTGATGTCGCCGTCCCGCAGGCGGGCGGGCCAGTTCCTCCAGACGCATCCTTCCCGTTCCCCGACGGCCCGGAAGGCCGCATACCGGTCCACGTCCGGATGTGCGTGGCGGTAGGCCTCCAGTTCCTGCCGGCGGTCTGCCGGCTGTGCGAAGAATTCCTCGGCGAGCTGCCGCAGGACCTGACGCTTCAGCTCCATCTGCGCGGCGTACTGGACCAGATTCGATGTGCGAAGTTTCGACAGCTCGCTCTGGAACCCGGGGGAGGCGACCCGGGACTGGACAGCGTCTGAGGATCTGAACTCCGGGATCTGCGTCAGGTCGAGGTAGAACTCGTTCCAGAACAGCCGACTGGCGGGTGAGTAAGGGCTCGGATCGTCGTCCGCCTCGGACAGCCAGGCGAGAAGGGGGAGCGTTGCGACGAACTGGCCCCCCTGGCCGGCGACCCAGTCCATCATGGCTTCAAGGTCGGAGAAGTCTCCGGCTCCCCAGCTTCGCTTGCGATGGATCGCATACAGCGGAGCAAAGACGCCCCATGTTCGGGAGTCCCCCGCGTCGGGATGCCAGGAGATCCGCGGCGACGCGATGATGCGTGTCGAGGCCGTCGTGCCGGCCGGTAGTTCGAGCCGGAGGGTGTGGTATCCGTCCGCCAGGTCGGTGAGCGGCAGGTGCCGGACGACACAGGCTTCGCCGTCGATCGTCCTGCGGCGGGTCGAGTTGAGGTCCTGGAGCTTTCCCTCCCACGAGTACTCGTCGCCATTCTCGCAGTGCAGGTGCGCGCGAAACGGTCCGTTGGCGATCGCTTCGGGAAGCCGGAGCGGAACGGTTCCGTTGCCGTCCCATGCGACGCAGACCGGCTCGAGGATTCGTCGCCACAGTGTCTGTCGGCGCTCCCGGAGCAGGGCCGGGGCCTGTTCGGCACGCTCGATGGGGACTCCCCAGGCGTTCAGTAGCCGGATCAGCGAGTCGCTGTCCGCCAGCCTCCGCGTCCCCGAGATTTCAAAGAAGACCGGCTGGATGCCGTGCAGCCGCGCCAGGTGTTGCAGCGTCGGGAAGTGGTCCACGCTCGGCTTCCTGTCGGGACCCTCGGGCGGACCGACGACCCAGCGCGTGTCGGCCGGTTGCGCCACCGGAATCCGCAGCTCGTTCGCTGCAGGGTATCCGGCGGCGGCGTGTCCGGCAATTTCAGGTTCCCTGTTGTCGCTGCAGAATCGCCCCCAACAGCGGGCGGGTGGCTGCTACTCGACGGCAACAAACCGTTCGCGGAAGACCGCGATCTCCACGCCACGGGCACCGGTGAGCACGCACTTGACGCTGACCAGGGAGCGTTCGCCATCCCGCACAACACGGGTTTCGCTCGTCAGGTGGTGCTGGGCGTCACTCTCCAGCCGGATCTTCCGCTGTTTGAGCTCGCGGGTCAGGCTGTCGGACAGCTTCTTGCCCGCATCGGCCGCATTCTCGTTTTCGAGCGCCTTCAGCCTCAGCACGCTCGCATCGCGGCTGTCGAGCAGGCCGGCGACGCGGTTCGCAAACCGGACCGAGATGGTGTCGAGCTGTTCATCCAGCGTTTCTGCGGCGCGAAGGCACTCGGCCCCGCAGGAAAACAGCAGTCCACACAGCAACATCGTTGTTACTTTCATCGTCTCGACCTCCCCCCGGACGGTCACGAATTGCCTGAAGGCCGGCCCGACTGTCCAGAACGGTCGGCGGCCACCGGGGAAAACGGTCCGGCAGGGGGATTCTTCCGTCGAATGTGTCAGAAAGCCTGATTCGTCCTGGGGCAGCGATGCGGGCGGAATGCTGCACCCGGCTGATCTGCCGCGGAGAGTCCAGGGGAAATCGGGGCTGCCGGCAGTCTGCGGGGGAGACTCGGACGCGATTCCTACCCCGGACACCGGGGCGAACGGGCGAGCCGGCAACTGGCTCCCCGGGTGAACTGGAAACGCCATCTGTCCACCAGAGTTCCGGTTACGTCAATCGGGCAATTCGGGGTGGTCGATTCGCCGAGCGGACAGAGAATGTTTGCAGGGAATTGATCTGTGCAGTTCCGGGCAATTGCTTGAGTACGCGCCGGGCCAGCACTAAAATCCGCCGAGTCAAAACTGATCCTTAAAAAAGTGACCTCGGGCGGGCTTTCGCTCGCCACCAGTTCAGGAGAAGTCCAGTGGCAGTTGCCGTCGGTATCAACGGTTTTGGTCGCATCGGCCGTATCACCTTTCGCGCAATGATGGCTCGCGGTGACGAGTTCGATATTCTGGCCATCAACGACCTGGGCGATCCCAAGGCACTCGCCATGCTCCTGAAGTACGACAGTGTCCAGGGGCGTTTCCCCGGCACCGTCGAGGCGGACGGCGACTCGCTGGTCGTCAACGGCAAGAAGGTGAAGGTCGTCGCCGAGCGCGATCCCCGCAACCTGCCGTGGAAGTCGATGGGCGTGGACATCGCTCTGGAATCGACCGGGATTTTCACCAAGCGTGCCAGCGACGAGAAGCCGGGCTACGACAGCCACCTCGAGGCCGGTGCCCGCAAGGTTGTCATCTCGGCTCCCGCCAAGGACGAGCCGGATCTCACCTGTGTGCTGGGCGTGAACGATGACCAGCTCACCGCCGATCACAAGTGCGTTTCGAACGCCAGCTGCACCACCAACTGCCTGGCTCCGATGGCAATGGTGCTGGACAAGGAATTCGGTCTCGAGAAGGGACTGATGACCACCGTCCATGCGTACACCAACGATCAGCGCGTCTCGGATCAGATCCACTCCGATCCGCATCGTGCGCGTGCTGCCGCCCTCAACATCATCCCGACCTCGACCGGTGCCGCCAAGGCGGTCGGCAAGGTGCTGCCGAACCTGAACGGCAAGCTGACCGGCATCAGCCTCCGCGTTCCGGTTCCGGCCGGTAGCGTGACCGACCTGGTCGCCACGCTGTCGAAGGACGTGACCGCCGAGGACGTCAACGCGGCCCTCAAGGCGGCTGCGGATGGTCCGCTCAAGGGCGTGCTCGAGTATGTGACCGATCCGATCGTCTCCAGCGACATCGTCGGTAACCCGCACAGCAGCATCTTCGATTCGAGCTGGACGCAGGTGATCGGCGGCAACCTGGTGAAGGTGCTCAGCTGGTACGACAACGAGTACGGTTACTCGAACCGGACGGCCGACCTGATCTCCCGTCTGGCTTCAATGTAATCGGGGCTGACCCCCTGCAAGTTACAGGTGTCGAACGAGTCCGGTCCGCTCCCTCGTGGGGCGGGCCGTTTTTTCGATGCGGAGGCCCTGTTGCAACCACTTGTGGCACAGCAGGTTGTGTTGTTGCCTGGGGGGAAACTGCAGGTCTGGCGTTTCACCTAGACGCCGCTCAACGGACAGATCACAATATCTCCTTTGACTTTGCGGCCGGATTGGCCGACGATTTCGACCTGTTGTGAACTGCTCCTGAAGTCTGAATCAACGAGAACCGTCGACCGTTCGGATGAAACGAGAAACCGGCCCGGCCAACGTGATGCGTCACGCTCCCCTTGTGGCGCCGTCGATGCTGAAGTGCGACTTTGGCAATCTCCACCGCGAGGTGGAGCTGCTCGAAGCGGCCGGTGCGCAGATGTTGCATCTGGACGTGATGGACGGGCACTTTGTGCCGAATCTCTCGTACGGCCCGATGGTGATCGAGCGGATGCGGTCGCTGACCGACCTGACGTTCGATGCCCATCTGATGATTTCCGAGCCGGCCCGCTACCTCGATGAGTACATCAGGGCGGGCTGCGACTGGATTACTTTCCATGCCGAGGCGGTGGACGACCCGTTGCCTCTGCTTGAGCGTATCCGTGACGCTGGCCGGCTCGCCGGCCTGGCGTTCAATCCGGGAACGCCCGTCTCCGACATCGAACGGGCATTGCCGGCGTGTGATCTTGTGCTCGTGATGAGCGTCGAGCCCGGGTTTGGCGGGCAGGCGTTCAACCCGATTGCCCTGGAGAAGGTTCGTCAGGTGCGGCAACTGGCCGGTACCGGGCAGCTCATCTCCATTGATGGGGGCATCGGTCCGTCGACGATTGCGGATGCCGCATCGGCCGGCGCGAATGTTTTCGTTGTTGGCAGTGCCATTTTCGACGAGCCGGACTACGGCGCGGCGATTGCGGACCTGTCGGCACGTGCACAGGACACGGTCGTCTAACCGACTGAGGAGTTCCCCTGCAATGTCAACGTCCGTTGTCATTCGCCCGGGCGAGACGGATTTCGATCTCGAGGAGCGGATCCAGGGCAGCCTGGATATTCCGCTCAATTCGCGCGGACAGGTTCAGGTCGAGGAAGTCATCGAGCAGCTGCGGACGGCACCGCCCGATGTCATCTATTGTTCCCCGTCCGAACCGTCTCTGACGACCGCCCAGGCCCTGGGGGATGCCCTCGGTGTGCCGGTCAAGCAGCTCGAGGGACTCGAAAACCTCGATCTGGGGCTCTGGCAGGGGATGCTGCTGGACGACCTTCGGCGGAAGCATCCCCGCGTCTTCAAGCAGTGGCAGGACAGCCCCGAATCGGTCTGCCCACCTGAAGGCGAAACCTGCGAAGAGGCATTCGAACGTGTCTCCAGGGCCCTCCGCAAGCCGATGAAACGCAAGGCGGACTTCGCCGTCGTGGCCTCGGAACCGCTGGCGTCGATCGTGGCCTGCGTCCTGCGGGGCACCGAACTGGAACTGCTGGGGCCGGTCTGCGGTTGCGAGGATGCCCAGCGGGTCGAGTTCATTCAGGCGGGTGCGGGCAGCGATAAATCCCGAAACAACGGTTCGACGGTCGAAAGTCCGGTCGGCCGGACGCCGACAAACGGCCGTTTGGTGCAAGAGGTGCAGCATGAGCTCAGTCGAGCCTCAGAATTCAACCACCGCTCCGGAGCAGCCCACGCGTAGAAAGCGGGGCGTTCCCGAGGGATTGTGGCTGCGCTGCGACGGATGCGGCGCGACCGTATTCCGTAAACGCGTCGACCAGGGGCAGCGGCTCTGTCCCGAGTGCGGTCACCATTTCTACGCCACCATCTCCCAGCGGATCGAGCAGCTGCTCGATGCCGGCAGCTTCGAGGAATGGTGCGCCGAACTGACCTCCGTCGACCCTCTCGGCTTTGTCGACAAAAAGCCCTATCGCGAACGCGTGGTCGCCGAACAGCGAAAAACCGGCCTTCGCGAAGCATGCGTCGTGGGACGCGGCTATCTGCGGGGCCGCCCGCTGGTGATCGGCCTGACCGATTCCGCATTCATCATGGGAAGTATGGGCTCGGTCGTCGGGGAAAAACTGACCCGGGCGATCGAGGCGGCCACCGAAACGAAGCTTCCGCTGGTGATCGTCAGCGGCTCCGGCGGTGGGGCCCGCATGCACGAGGGAATCTTCTCCCTGATGCAGATGGGCAAGGTGTCCGCGGCCCTGGCGCGGTTTCACGAAGCCGGCGGACTGTACATTTCGGTCCTCACGAATCCCACGATGGGCGGGGTCGCGGCCAGTTTCGCCTCGCTGGGGGATGTCATCATCGCCGAGCCGAAGGCCCTGATCGGATTCGCCGGCCCTCGCGTCGTGAAAGCCACCGTCAAGCAGCCGTTGCCGGATGACTTTCAGACCAGCGAGTTCCTGCTCGAACACGGGTTCATCGACCGGATCGTGGCCCGTCCCCAGTTGCGAAGCGAGATTGCCCGGATCATCGACTATTGCGGCCATTAGATGAACTTCTTCAAGCAGCTGTTCCAGCGAAAGCCCCGCGTCGAGAAGATCGACATCCGTCGCAGGTTTGACCTGATCGGACGGGTCGGGCAGGGGAGCATGTCGAAGGTCTGGCGGGCCACCGACACGCTCGGGGGCCGTATGGTCGCACTGAAGGTGCTCGACAAGGCCAAGACGGCACGGCTTGAACAGCGGTTCGTCGGCATGAACCGGCCGACCGAAGGCGAAGTCGCCATCAATCTGCACCATCCCAACATCGTGCGGACGCTCGAACACGGCATCACCACCGACGACGAGCAGTTCCTCGTGATGGAGTTCGTCGAAGGCGTCGGCCTGAGCTACCTGGTCGACCTGCAGAACGACCGGATGCAGCAGAACCGGTTGTGGTACATCATCCAGCTCGGCGAAGCGCTCGAGTACCTGCACCAGCAGAACTGGATTCACCGCGATCTCTGTCCCCGCAATATCATCGTCAGCAACGAAGACCGCATCAAACTGATCGACTTCGGCCTGGTCGTTCCCAATACGCCGCCGTTCCGGGCCCCCGGCAACCGGACCGGAACCGCCAACTACATGGCGCCGGAGCTGATCAAGCGGCTGAAGACCGACCAGCGGATCGACATCTTTTCGTATGCGGTGACCTGCTTCGAGATGTTCACGCGGGAGCTTCCCTGGCCGGCCGCCGACAGCTTCGAAAGCGTGCTGCAGCACATCAATCAGCCTCCCAAAGATATCCGCAAGCTGGTGGAGGGGATTGACGACCAGGTGGCCAACGCAATCATGAAAGCGCTCTCGCTGCATCCCGACGATCGCTGGCCGACCGCGCGACGGATGGTCAACGAGTTCCGCGAGGCGGCCGATCGCCTCGGGCAGCTGCCGCACTCGCAGGAATCGGCCTGACTGCGGCTTCCGCCGACCTCTCCGCATGAGCGCGGCGCTGCGTCGGCGATGGCGCCCGGGTACGTTCCGACGGGCTGATCGGGACGGCACATGTGACACGGCGGCAGGCCGTCCTTATACTGCCGGGAATCCGTCTCGCTGACGACGCATACACTACACGCACGCAGATTCGACCAGGAGTCACCAGCGCAATGGCAGTTCCGACGATTGCTCCGGGACAGACGAAAATCGGTTGGGTGGGCACCGGAGTGATGGGGGCCAGCATGTGCGGCCACCTCATCGACAAAGGATTCTCCGCGACCGTCTACACCCGCAGCCGCGAGAAGGCTCAGTCGCTTCTCGACAAGGGGGCCGCGTGGGCGGACTCGCCGAAGGCCGTCGCCGAGCAGTCGGACGTCATCTTCGCGATCGTCGGATTTCCGGCTGACGTCCGCGAAGTGTTCCTTGGGGAAGATGGCGCTCTGGCCGGCTCGAAGGAAGGCAATGTTCTGGTCGACATGACCACCAGCGAACCGTCGCTGGCTGTCGAAATCGCCGAGGCCGCCAGGGCGAAGGGCGTCTACAGTGTCGATGCCCCGGTTTCCGGCGGTGATGTCGGCGCGAAGAATGCCGCCCTGTCGATCATGATCGGTGGCGAAAAGGATGTCGTCGACGCCCTGCAGCCCTGCTGGGAAGCGATGGGCAAGACGATCGTCCATCAGGGACCGGCCGGGGCCGGCCAGCACACCAAAATGGTCAACCAGACGCTCATCGCGACCATGATGATCGGCGTCTGTGAGGCACTGCTGTACGGTTACAAGGCGGGACTGGATCTGCCGACCGTTCTGAAGTCGGTCGGGTCGGGAGCGGCCGGCAGCTGGTCGCTGTCGAACCTCGGTCCCCGCATGATGGACAACAACTTCGATCCGGGCTTCTTCGTCGAGCACTTCATCAAGGACATGGGCATTGCCCTGGCCGAGGCGAAGCAGATGGGACTCTCGCTGCCCGGCCTGGCACTGGCCGAGCAGCTGTACCTCTCGGTGCAGGCCAAGGGCTGGGGCCGCAACGGGACGCACGCCCTGATGCTGGCCCTGGCGGAAATGTCCGGCGTCGACTGGATGAACCGCAAGTAGCGGGCATTGGGCCACTGCAGACGAACGCTCGCGGACCACGTCGTGTCGGATCTCCATCCGGCGCGACGTCGGCCGCTGAAGCACCCCGAACACTCACCCTCCGGCAGCCGGACAGGCTCGCCGACTCACCTGGAGTTACGTCATGTCCCGCAAGGGAGAAATGTTTGCCGGTCTGACGGTGGCACTCGTCACACCGTTTCGTGACGGACAGATCGACGAAGCGGCCCTGCGCGGACTGGTCGACCACCACGTCGAGGTCGGGACGAATTGCGTCAGCCCCTGTGGCACCACCGGCGAAAGTCCGACACTCAGCCACGACGAACACGAACGCGTCATCGCCATCGTCTGTGAGCAGGCTCAGGGCCGCATCAAGGTGATGGCCGGCACCGGTTCCAACAGCACTGCCGAGGCGGTCCGGCTGACGAAGAAGGCGGCCCAGGCCGGCGCGGACGGCGCGCTGCTCGTGGCTCCTTACTACAACAAGCCGATGCAGGAAGGCTTCTACCGGCACTACGCCGCGATCGCCGAATCGGTCGACATCCCGCTGGTCGTCTACAACATCCCCGGACGGGCCGCGAAGAACATCGAACCCGAGACGATCTGCCGGCTGGCCGAGATCCCCAGCATCGTCGCCGTCAAAGAGTCCACCGGCTCGATGGACCAGGCGTCGCAGATTCTCTCCGGCAGCGATCTGACGGTTCTTTCCGGCGACGACAGCCTCACGCTGCCGCTGCTCTCGATGGGAGGAAGCGGCGTGGTTTCCGTTGCAGGCAACATTGTGCCAAAGGACATCCTCGCCATGCTCGACGCATGGAAGAAGGGGGACATTGCCGCGGCGCAGACCTGGCATCACAAGCTCTTCCCGCTCTGCCGGGACATGCTCTCGCTGGCCACAAACCCGATTCCGCTCAAGGCGGCCATGCAGCTGCTGGGCAAGGACACCGGTGAAGTGCGACTGCCGCTGACGCCGTTGGAAGAGAGCCAGATCGCGAGTCTGCGGACGACGCTCGCCAATTACGGGCTGCTGTGATCCGCACGGTCGCGCCGGTTGTTGTGGTGGAATCCGGACATCGGAACTTGGAGAAATCTGCTGCCAGCGTAAGATGAATTACAGTCTGGCATTCGATTCCGGATAAACTCGAAACGTCTGCCCGCGTTTGATCAGGGCCTTCAGGCCGTTTACCACAGGAGTGCACGATGTCGAGCGACGAGAATCGTCACGAAGTCGATCCCAGCAGCGAAATGGTCGAGCCGAAGCCGGTTGACGCACGGAACTCGGGTCCGTCGGCGATTCGCACGGTCCTGTACGGTGGCCTGATCGTGGCGGGCGGGGCTCTGATGGCGGTCTCCGCCAAGCCGGAACTGGCCAGCTACGTGTCGTTTGCCGCGGAGAAGGAAGCCCCCACCTGCTCACTGTCTGCGGGTGGTTCGTGCTGCTCCCAGGCATCTCAGGCGGTGGCTGCAGCTGATTCTGCGTGCTGCCTGAAGTCCGCCGAGGTCTCGGTGGCGGCCGAAGGTTCCTGCTGTTCGACGATTTCGCGGTTCGGCGCGATGAGCCATGCAGCGGATGCCGACGACGCCCTGGCGGCTGTTCCGCCGGCACCTCCGATGCCGGAGACGCTGTAAGCGATTTCGCTCGTTTCCTGCGAGCGAGTTGATTTGCCCACTCCAACGGGGGTCTCACGCGGTGTGAGAGCCCCGTTTTTCGTTTTGGGGGACGTGTCTGTGCGCACCCTGAGCAGGACAGACAGCAGGAGAGAGCGGGCAGGGGCGTGGCTCAGGCCGAAACGCTATTTGGCGAAGTCGAACTGTGAATCGTTCGGCTGAAGCTCGCCAGAGGGCTCCTCCTCGCCGAACGCTTCGACATCGAGAAGCTCTTCTTGCTCAGCCGAATCCTCTTCGGTTGCGCGGAGCATCTCGGTGTGGTCGTCCGGGGGGGATTCCGGTTCGCTAGGGCCCAGATGCACGCGGAACTTCACGCGAGCGAAGGCGAGTTCGTCTCCGGGAAGCAGAGCACCGCGAGTCACGCGCTGACCGTTGACGCGCGTGCCGTTCGTGCTGCCCAGATCGCGAATGAAGAGCAGGCCATCGGTCTTGGCAATGGCACAGTGCAGCTTCGAAACGCTGGTGTGATCAAGAACGACGTCGCACAGGCCACGTTTGCGGCCAACGACGGTCACTTCCCTGGTAATTGAGATCGGCTGCGATCCATCATACGGGATCAGTTTTGCAATCATGTGTCCGACCAACAGGGGGCGACCGGAAAGTGCACTTCCGACAATTCTCCCACAACTGAGTGGGCTGTCAACTGCAGAATTGTATCCCGCGGTTTGGGAAGTGCGTTTGCCAATTGCAGTTCCGTCAAAAACCGGACACCGGGTCGGGATCGGGGATCCCCGCAGGATCGGCCCAGTCCGTATCAGCGCTCGGACGCGCCGACCGCGTGAGGCAGACCCTCCACCACCGTCGGGAACCGCAACTGCAGGTTCAGTTCATCGCAAATCTTCTTGCTGCAACACCTTTTGTTGAGCGGGCTGGATTCGCCCGGGGCTGTGTCCGCGAACACCGGCGGGCCGGTGCCCACCAGTGCTGCCAGCTGTGAATAGTAATCGGCACGCCGGAGTGGCTGAGTGTCGGAAACCAGGTACGACTTTGCCGGATCGACGGCATCGGCCGACAGAAGGACGGCCTGCGCGACGTCATCGATGTGGACAAGATTCAGCCACGCGTCCGGATTGCCCCGGAGTGGCGTCCCGGAGCGAAGCTGTTCCGTCCGCGCCAGCAGCCGACCTGGACCGTACAGCCCTGACGGCCGCAGGATCACCGCCCTGCGAGAGTCGTCTGAGGCGAACTGCTCATGCACGAGTGATTCTGCGGCAAGGCAGATTTCTCCTCCCTCGCTGGTCGGCTCGCAGGGGGAGGACTCGTCGACCCATTCACCGTTCTGCTGTCCGTAGACGCTTGTGCTGGAAACAAAGACCAGCCGCTGGACCGATTCGGGAAGTCGTTCGAGCACATTCCTCAGTCCGTCCACATAGACGGCGCGCTTGTCGTAGGGAGCTCGGCGGTCATAGCCGACCGCATGCAGGACGCACTCGCAGGCCGGCAGCGAGTCGAGTGTGTCCGGCTGCATGACATCCGCGATGACAGGCTCAATGCCGGCCTGTTTGAATTCGGCTGCCCGGACCGGGCTGCGCGTCATGGCGTACACGGTGTCGCCAGCCTCGAGCCAGAGGCGGGCAACCCGCTCTCCCAGATAGCCGCTGCCAATGATCAGTCGTCGCATGTGAAGTCTGTCCGTCTGTGATCTGCCCCAGTGCCGTTCAGCGGCGGCGGGTGGGGAAGGGGGCCGCCAGTGCCTGGTCGGTGGCGAGTGCCTTCTGAAGCGCGTGCGTCAGGCGATCGGTAAACGCCGGAGTGACCGGTACAACCCGCAGCACATGCGCCGTTCCACCATCGAGGTGCGCGACGAGGTCCTGCAGATGCTGGCGCATCGTCGTGATGAATTCTGCCAGTTCGTCAGACGTCAGGTCGTGACGCAGAAGTGTCGTCTGCGTGTCGGTTCGCTCCCGTGCAAGCCGTGCCAGCGTTTCTCCCTGCGTCCGGTACAGGTGTCCGTCGACGAAGGCACGCCGCAAACGACCGTGAGCGTCAAAGTGATAGCAGCGTTCCGCGTCAAAGTAGACCGAGCAGCGATCGTTGCTGCGGAAGCCGGCCACGACCGGCGTATCCATTTGCGGCAGTTGGATCTCGCCACGTGGATTCAGCCCGGTCGCCTCACGCATCAGATCTTCGCGGTCCGATTCAATGCGAGCCATCCTGGATTCCCCGTCAAAGATTTTCCCTGGTGCAGACTCGATGGTAGGATTCATTCAGGTAGCGGGCTATCCTTGATTTCGTGCCGAACCCTTCTCGCGGGCGAAACTCCAGTCAGTTTCACAACGACGGTCGATCGACAATGCCCAGCGTCCTTTCACCGTATGAGCCGGTTTCCTCTGGCGAGATCCGAACGATCGATCTCGACCGGGCCGAAGAGGTCGAGCGGCGGCATCGACTCCTCGCCGAGTTCCTCGACCTGCAGAATCTCGACGCGCTTCTTCTGCGTCGACCGGCGAACTTCTCCTGGCTGACCGCAGGCGGCAGCAACGTTCGGTCGGGGGGGCAGGAACTGACCGCGTCGCTGTTCATCACACCCGATGCACGCGTCGTTGTCTGCAATGCCGTCGAGTCCGGGCAGATCTTTGATCGCGAAGTGCCCGGCCTGGGATTCCAGCTGAAGGAACGTCCCTGGCACGAGCGCCCCGATGCAATCCTCGAAGACCTCTGTCGTGGACGACGCGTCGCCAGTGATTGCGGCTTTGCCGGCACGCCGAGCATCGATTCCCATCTGCGCGACTTCCGGATCCGCCTCAGCGAACGGGACCGGCAGCACATACGCAAACTCGGTCGCGCGCTGACCACCGCCGTCGAAGCGACCGCCCGTACGTTCGACCATGGCGAAACCGAAAACGAAGTCGCCGGGCAGCTGGCGCACCGGTTGATGCGTCACGGCATTACCCCTGTCCGGTTGCAGGTCTTTGGCGATGGCCAGGGATATCGCTACCGTCACTGGTCGCATGGTGACGATCCGATTGAGCGGCACTGCATCATTTCGGTGGTCGGTCGCCAGAACGGTCTGCATGTCGGCGTGACCCGCAGCATCTGTTTCGGGCAGCCCCCGCAACAGATTGAGGACATGCACGACGTCGCTTCGCTCGTACTCGCTACGGGGATGTTCTTCACCCAGTGCGGATGGCAGTCCTCCGAAACATTCAAACGTGTCGCCCGCATCTACGAGAAGTTCGGTGCCGCGGAAGAGTGGCAGCTTGCTGACCAGGCGGACGTGCTTGGTTATGGTCTGCTCGAGTATCCGCTCACTCCCACCGGTCAGCAGATCATGCCGTCCGGAACCGCCGTCTTCTGGCATCCCTCGGTGCAGACCGTGGCGGTTGGCGAAACGATGATCGTGCATCCCGACGGGCTCGAACACGTCACCCGCAGTGACAACTGGCCCATGCTGTCGGTCCAGGTCAAATCGTCGCGCGTCGAGTGTGCCGGCATTCTCTGCCGCGAATCGGACGGAAGCTGGAAACCGTCCGGTCATTGAGCAGTCTGCTGGGGCCGTAGCGTAAGCAACCGAACCGGCTGGGCGAACTCTGACGATTGCACGCGATGGAGTGCAGTCGCCCCGCGACTCTGCCGATGTTATGTGGCGGAGTGGCAGGGCCGCTTCGTGTGGTGAGGCCGTCTGGCGACCGGTCCTCCCACGTCCGATGTTCCTTCCGCAGCCGTTGCGTTCGTCGCGAGGTGATCGATGGCCGGCAGCGTCGAAATGGTGATGACGACCGGGTTCACCGCTACGCCTGCAGAGCATTCGCTGCGGGACGCGGCCCGTGAACTGACCCTCTCGACACACTCCGATCTCTATGTGACCGATCCGACGGGCCTGCTGATCGGTATCGTCACTGACTACGACCTGGTCAAGCACGCCCTCAACGGTGGCAGCTGGGACGTCCCTGTCGAACGCCTGATGACTTCGCCGGGCGTCACCTTCACGCCCGACCAGCCGTTGCTGGAAGTGGCGGCGATCTTCCGACAGCAGTCGCTGGCCCGGGCGCCGGTTGTCCGCGAGCAGCGTCCGATCGGATCGATCTGCCGCCGCTCTCTCGTCTGCAGTCTGATCAGCGATGTTCTCTCCGCATCGGTCGCCGCCGAGCCGGCTGCCGAAGAGTTCACCCGGATCGTGCCCCCGCCGCACTACCTCTCCCGGCTGACTCCGACGCGCCCGGACACGCAATCCGAGACGCAACGCTGAGTGGTCGCGTGACTTGCTGCAGCAGTCCCTGAGAGTTCCGCGCACAGCGGTCGCGACTGCATTGCAAACTCCGGCGTGGACGACTCAAATTGTGCCGGTCCGTTTCTTCCGGCCCGTGTGCTCAGGAGCCGTCCATGACCTGCCTGCCGATGCGTTGTCGTTGCCTGCTGCCGCTGATCCTGCTGGCCCTCGCAACCGGTGCGTTTGCTGCCGACCAGTTCGGCGATCGACTTGCACCGCGGGGATCGCTCGACAACGCACGCGTGCAGTTCGAGAAGAAAGGGACCGGCCATGTCGCGTTTCTCGGCGGTTCAATCACGGAGATGAACGGCTATCGTCCGCTGGTGATGGCGTGGCTCGAGAAACGGTTCCCCGAAGCGGAATTCACCTTCACCAATGCGGGGATCAGTTCGACCTGTTCCACGACCGGAGCCTTCCGGCTGAGTGACGATGTGCTCGCGCACGGTCCGCTCGACCTGCTGTTCGTCGAGTTTGCCGTCAATGACGACCAGGACGCCGCTCATACCCGGCGGGAATGCATTCAGGGGCTCGAAGGAATCATCCGTCAGGCTCGTCGATACAATCCGAACTGCGACATCGTGGTGACGTACTTCGTCAATCCGGGCATGCTGGAGACGTTGCAGGAGGGCAAGACCCCATTGCCGATCGCAGCGCACGAAGAGGTCTGCCGGCACTATGAAGTTCCGTCGGTCCATCTGGCGGGCGAAGTGGCCGACCGCATCTCGGCCGGGACGTTTTCGTGGAAGGAGTACGGCGGGACCCATCCGGCTCTTCCGGGCAACAGCCTGTGCGCGTCGATGATCGCCGAGCTGCTGTCGTCCGCCTGGGGCACACCGCTGGACGCCAATAGCGAGCCGCACGCTCATTCGCTGCCGGAGCCGCTCGTCAGCGCCACGTACGATCGAGGCCGGTTCGCGGAGCATTCCGAAGCGGTCCTCGGCGAGGGCTGGAGCCGCACGACGCCGGAGTGGTCGTCCGTTCCCGGCAATTGCCGCACGCGATACCGTGATCTTGAGCTGCTGGTCGCAACACAGCCGGGCGCAACGCTGAAGCTGTCGTTCCAGGGGCGTGCGGTCGGCGCGTTTGTGCTGGCCGGTCCCGACGCCGGAAATCTCGAAGCGTCGATCGACGGTGGCGCGTGGCGGAGCATCACACTGTATCATCGGTTCAGCGAGAACCTGCACTACCCGCGGACGGTGATGTTCGCCGACGACCTCGACGAAGGGCCGCATCAGCTGGAACTTCGCGTCGCGCAGGACCACCACCCGGACAGTCAGGGGACGGCCGTCCGCATCGTACGACTTGTTGTGAATGGAGAGCCGGCGCGGCCATGATTGTGACGATTGACGGACCGGCAGGAACAGGCAAAAGCACGGCAGCCCGCGGCCTGGCCCGCCGACTGGGATTCGAATTTCTCGACACCGGAGCGATGTATCGTGTGGTGGCGCTGGCGTGTCTCGAATCGGGCGTCGACCCGCACGATGCCGGGCAGGCGACAGAGGTCGCGCACCGCGTGAGGATCGACTTTGACGGCGACCGGACGTTTGCCGACGGTCGGGATGTCAGTGACGAGATCCGAACGTCGCCGGTGACGTCGGCGGCCTCTCAGGTGGCCCAGCATTCCGGGGTTCGCGACGCACTCGTCCAGCAGCAGCGGACGCTCGCAGCCGGACGGGATACCGTCAGCGAAGGCCGCGACCAGGGGACCGTCGTCTTTCCCGATGCCGGCTGCAAGTTCTTCCTGACCGCCGATCCGGTCGAGCGGGCCCGCCGTCGCCAGCTGGAACTGCAGGGACGCGGTGAACAGGTCGAGATCGAGGCGCTGCTCCGCGAGCAGCAGGCCCGTGACGATCGGGACCTGCGTCGGGTCATCGCACCGCTCAGGCCGGCCGAGGACGCGATCACCATCGACACGACCGGAATGAATCCCGATCAGGTGCTCGACGCGCTCGAAGAACATTGCCGCCAGCAGATTGGCGACAGCCAGAGCCTCACGACCCGCCCGGAATGAATCCCTGCTCCAGCAGCGCCTGCACCAGTTCGCGGGCGAGTGGTCCGGCGGCACGGCCACCCGATCCCCCGTGCTCGAGTACGACGACAAACGCAACTCGCGGGTGATCGGCAGGAACATACCCTGCGAACCAGGCGTGGTCGGGAAGACCGCCGCCCGCTTCGGCTGTTCCCGTTTTGCCGGCAATCGCCACTTCGTCGAGCGCGATGCTGCGGGCGGTCCCCCGATGATGACCGACCACCATCCGCATCCCTTCGCGGACCCGTGCCAACGTCCCCGGCGAGAGCCCCGGAATCCGTTCCCGCAGCGTCGTCCGTGTCGATTCGTATGAGGCGAGCTGAACACTTCCTGCCGCCGTCGGCTGCCCGGCCGGCGTCGCAGTGACGTCCCGAACGAACCGCGGCGTGACCAGATACCCGTCGTTGGCGATTGCCGCCATCATCCGGGCGACCTGCAGCGGAGTCGTCGTCAGCGTTGCCTGGCCGATTGCCAGCTGCAGCGTGCTGCCCGGATACCACGTCCGCCCCGAGCGAGCCTCGTCTTCGGGAGACGGAACGTTCCCGGCACTCTCGTGCGGAAGATCGTGCTGCGTCGCTTCTCCCAGTCCGAACCGCCTCGACCAGAGTGCAATCGCTTCCGGTCCCATGCGTCGGGCCGCTTCGAAGAAGTACACGTTGCACGACTGGCACAGCGCGTCGGTCAGTGTCACGTCGCCATGCCCCACACCGTACCGGCGATAGATGAGGCATCGGTTACGGTCAGGCTGGTCGAGGTAGCCGCGGCAGTGCAGGGGGGCTTCGGGATCGATCCCGCTCTCGATCATCGCGATCGCCGTCAGTGTCTTGAACACCGACCCTGGGGCGACCGCCATCTGTGTCAGTCGCGGAAAGAATGGGCGCCGGGGATCGTTCAGCGCCGCGGTCCAGCTTTCGACATCCCCCCGGCCCAGTGCGCCGGCATCGGGACGCGGTGCGGTGGCCGCCGCCAGCACCTCGCCGGTGAACACGTCGAGTGCCACGATGCACCCACCCACCGGAGGGGGCGTCTCGGCATCGTCACTGGTCGTCACGGGCGCCTGACCTGCCGGGACGATCACTCGATCCAGAATCTGCTCGGCTTCCCGCTGCAGCGTGCTGTCGATGGTGAGGATGATGTCCTGTCCGTCGGTCGGCTCGCGAACGGTCTCGGTCTCGATGGTTTCCCCCTGACGGTTGCGCGTTCGGCGACGCATGCCCCGCAGTCCCCGCAGGTGTCGGTCGTACGCCCGTTCGATCCCGCTGCGTCCGATCCGGTCACCCATCTCGTAATCCAGCGGGTCGCCTTCAGGGAAGCGGTCGCGGCGGGCCTCGATTTCCTCGGCGGTCACCGGCTGGCGACGGCCGATCAGGTGGGACGCCAGGTGGCCTGCCGGGTAGACCCGCTCGGTGGTCCGCTCGATGCGCACTTCCGGAAACCGCGACGGATGCGATTCGATGATGGAAACGACCTCGACGGGAACGTGCTCGGCGATGCGATGATAGTCGAGCTGTTCGCGGATGATCAGAGGGCTCTCCTGGCCGCGCTGTGGTGGAGTCGTCAGCTCGTCGACGACACTGTCCCAGCCCGCTTCCCACCACGGCCGTTTCCGTTCCGGTTCTGTGTCCGGGGGCGGTTCGGACCGGGCTTCACGCCGTTGACGGACATGTTCGAGGATCCGCTCCACGCGCCGCTGAATCAGGCGTCGGCGTCGATCAAACTCGTCGTCGGTCAGACCGGTGACGGCCGCCAGGTCGGACCACATCTGTTTCCGCTGTGCGAGGACCGAGTCGATCATCTGCTGAACCCGTTCCGGATCCCGCCGCTGACTTCGTGACAGGCGCGACCGGACGGTCTGCTTCAGCCAGTTTTCGTCCGGCGGATCTTCGAGCCAGCGGTAGTGGACCGAGACATCGAATCGCGCTTCGTCGTACGCCAGCACGCGACCGTCGGCAGTCAGGATGCGTCCGTCGCGACTCGGGACCGGCTCGAACGATTCATAGGTCCGGTCCCAGACCTCGGTGAACTGCTCGGGAATCCGTGTTTGCAGGTGAACCAGCCGCCCGGCGACGACGCTCAGCACCAGCCCCAGCATCACCAGCAGCGCCCGCAGCCGGAACAGCGGCGCGCGGTCGACGTTCCAGCCCGGCGAGGCGGGAGGCATGGCCAGTGGTGTTTCGGGACGGTTACGCATGGACGTGTTGCGGGGCTGACAGTCAGATCCGGTGAAGGACAACGATCGGTTCAGGTCCGGGCAAGCCGGCGCGCGGGACGGATGAACTGCCACAGGCGACCGGGCAATGCGACGGCCAGAACAAGCAGCGCCGTTGCGGCTCCCCGTCCCGCAGCCAGCAACAGCGCCGGTTCGTCGGGCATCTGTCCGGTTTCGGTCCAGACGCGTGCAGCCATCCGCGCGAGTGTTAGCAACGTGACTGCGAGCATCGCGACGATAAGCAGCCGCAGCAGTGACGGGCGTACTGTCCGCCGCAGGGCTCGTCTGAGCAGCGGCACAAGCGCCGCCGAAACGATCATGCCGACACCCAGCGGACCGGCACCCAGGGCATCGATCAGCAGCCCCAGCGCGCCTCCCAGCAGGACCGACGTACTGGAGGAGCGGGGCAGGACCGTCAGCAGCAGGCAGCCCGCCAGCAGATCGGGAATCAGCATGTTCGATGCGCGAAGGTGTGCGGCCGCAGCGACATCCACCGCGGCAGCCACGTAGATCACCAGCAACAGAGAGAGAATCAGTCGCACGGCAGGCCTCACGGTTGCTGTCGGGAGGGGAGGGCGGCGAGACGCTCGGCACGCAGGTGTTCGGTCAGCACTTCGACGTGTCCGGGCATCCCCTCCGCGAGCGATACGGCCGGCGCGACCTCGATGACCCAGTGCGTGGCCCCCGGCGCCAGATCTGCCTCAACCACGGTTCCGTAGTGCAGCGGCACACCGCCCGGGGATCGTCGAACCGGCGAGTACACCAGATCGCCCACCGCAACCGGTGCGGTGGCCGGCACGAACTGCAGACGGCATCCCCCTTCGCCGTCGCCGGTCAGCACGCCCTCGGCACCAAAGACCGTCCCTTCCGGCAGACTGCGGACAAGCTGAGCGGCACCGCGAAATCCGGGGTCGGTGACCGGCTGCACCGTGCTCGTCCAGCGGCCGACCGCATGGATGCGTCCGACCGCGAGGCGACCGGCCCGGACGAGCAGGTCCGCTTCGATACCGCTGCTCTGGCCCTGATCGATCAGCAGCCCCTCGTCACCCAGGACGAAGTCGCCGACCGCCAGACCGTCGTCGGCCCCACAGTTCAGCAGTGAGGTGGACCACTCCACCAGCCGGTCCCGGTCACCTCCCAGTACGCGTGCGGGAACGACCGTCAGCTTTGTCAGCGACGCGCTGGGAGTGATTTCGACCGCACTCTGGTGACGCTCCAGATCTTCCCGCAGTCGGGCCTCGCGAATCTGCATCGACAGGGCGGTCCGCCGCCAGCGGGCCAGTTCCGTTTCGAGCTGGTCGATCCGGCTGGTGTCGACCGGGCGGTAGCGCAGCTCTGCGATCAGGCGGGACGATTCCGACCAGGCGGTCTGGATCAGTTCCGCTCCCGGTGCGACCATGTCCCGGGCCCGGTTGCGGATCGGACCGGCACTGTCGGAGGACGAGACGAGCAGCAGTCCGCCCAGCAGCCAGCAGACCGACATGGCGAGGATCTCCCGTCTGAGAGTTTTTCGCGCCATGTGGAATCGCATCCTGTGGAGACCGTCTCGGGAACCGTACGTCGTCTGCTGTTCTCGGCCTGCTACACGTCACTCGTTTCCGAATCGAGGCTGTGTCGCCAGTGATCGAGGTGTTCCAGGCAGATCGCCGTCCCACGCGCCACGGTCGTGAGCGGATCTTCCGCGACCCGGACCGGAATGCCGAGCTGCTCCCGCATCAGCAGGTCCAGGCGACGCAGCAGGGCGCCTCCGCCGGTGAGAACCATACCGGTGTCGGAGAGGTCGGCGACGAGTTCGGGGTCACACTGTTCGATCACATGTTTGACCGATTCGAGAATTGACTCGATCGGTTTCCGCAACGCTTCGCGGATCTCTTCGCTGGTGACGGTTGCCCGACGCGGAATCCCGCTGATCGTGTCCAGCCCCCGCACTTCCATCGTCAGCTCTTCTTCGAGCGGGTAGGCGCTGCCGATCTGCATCTTGATCTGTTCGGCGGTCTGCGTGCCGATGCGCAGCGAGAACCGCTTTCGCATCGATTCGACAATCGCCTCGTCCATTTCGTCGCCCGCCACGCGGATCGACTTCGAGACGACGATGTCTCCCAGGCTGAGGATGGCGACCTCGGTCGTCCCGCCTCCGATGTCACACACCATGCTGGCGAGCGGTTCGGAAATCGGCAGCCCCGCGCCGATGCTGGCCGCCTTCGATTCCTGGATGAGGTAGATCCGGCCGGCGCCGGCCCGTTCGGCACTGTTGAAGACGGCCCGTTTTTCGACGGGGGTAATCCCGCCGGGAACGGCAATCACGACCCGCGGTCGCAGCCCGGTACTCTGCCGCAGGGCCTTGCGGATGAAGTACTGCAGCATCTCCTCACACAGCTCGAAGTCGGTGATCACACCGTCCTTGAGGGGCCGCACCGCCGTGATCGAGTCCGGCGTGCGTCCCAGCATCTGCCGTGCGAGTCGTCCGACGGCGGCACCGCGGCCGAGAATCTGGCGTTTTCCCCGTTCGAGGGCAACGACGGACGGTTCGTCCACGACGATCCCCGCTCCGTGAACGGCGACCAGCGTGTTCGCCGTTCCCAGATCGATTCCGAGATCCGGACAGAACCATCTCCGCAACCGGTTGAGCATCCGTGCCCTGCTGTGCGTAGGGGAAGCGCGGACCGTATCCGGCACCGCGCAGGCGTCGAAGTGGGGACTCCAGGACGACTCCGTCGCCTGTGACCGGCGCGAGTTGTATTCCCGATCGGCAGATTCTGCAAGATGCAGTTGGCGGGATAGGCAGAGGAGGGCGGACGCGCAGGCCGAATTCGTCGCTCCAGAGACGTCCGGCGGTCGCTGCGAGCCGTCCGCGGGCCGGGGCAACCCCGCGCGCGGCCCCCGAGGGCCGCATCGCGAGTTGCACGCACCGGCAGCGGCAGGACGTTCCTACGAGGGGAACTGCCAGCCGTAGCGGTTCAGTTCAAGTGCGAGAAAGATGCATCCGCTGATGAGGGCGGCGACGGACACGAACAGGAGTCCGACGTACACGTCCGGCTGCGGATCAGGATTAGAGCTGCGTGGTGACATTGTCCCCTACCCCAATGATGCCGTTCTTGGCGGATTTGATGACGAGGCCAACCGCCTTGTCCGGGCTGACGTCGATAATGCGGATCTTGCCGAGATACTGCGACCGGCCGTTCCCCGACTGGGGACCGATCCGGAACACGTCCAGTTCGTGGTTGACGAGCAGTCCGTCGTCGCTCCCGATCGAAATCTGCACGTACTTCGTGCGGTTGGTCTTGTCCCGCTGCACTTCCTCGACCAGGCCCTCGACGGGCGGAGCCGGCTCCTGCATGGCGGCCACCGCCTGCGGGTCGGTCTCGAGGTTGTTCAGCTTGACGATCTGCTGCAGGAAGGCTTTCTCTTCGAGCAGTTCGTTGAATCGGGCCTGAAGCTGCTCGAAGGCGAGCTTCTGGCTGAACAGCTCGTCCTGAATCGTCCGCAGCTGCGTCGTCGCTTCATCCAGCGAGGCATGCAGGCTCTTGTTGAGCACCCGCTGCTGCTCGGCTTCCTGCTGACGGAAGGCGGCTTCGTCCGACTTGGTTCGGGCGATTCCGGTCTGAGTCGCCAGCTCCTGCTCGAGCCGGTTGTTCTTGCGGCGTTCCTGGTCCACCTGAGCGAGCAGGGTGACGTTCCGCTGTTCGGCTTCGTTGGCGCGGTCCTCAGCGGCCTTCGCCTGCCGGGACGCTTCGTCGCGGACCGTCTCCAGCTGCTGGCGGGCGGTGTTCAGTTCGCCCTGGGCCTGCTGGACCGAGGTCTGCGCCTGCTCGTACTTCGCCTTCCAGTTCTGGTGCGTGGCGAAGACGGCACCGGCGAAGGCCATGAAGCAGATGCTCAACACGACCTGCACGAAGATCAGAACTTTACCGACGAACGACATCCTTCAGCTCCTGGTATACGGTCTCGCCGAGGTGTAGCAACGGAGGGGAGCGGGGGGTTACGGCGTATCCTCAGAGGGGGCCGGGTTGTACGCGGGATCGACTGGCTTGCCGGACAGCTGATCCGCCCGACGCCTGGCCTTCTCGAGATTCCCGTCCACCTGGGCAATCAGATCTTTCAGCTGCTGCTGGATCCGCTCCGACCGGTAGATGTCGGCCCGCAGCTCCTCGACCTGAGCCTGCAGACGAAGCACGTCCTGCCGGCGGGCGATGATCACGTCTTCAACCTGCTGCACTTCTTCAGTCTTCTCGACGACCGACCGCGAGGTTTCGGCCATCGCAGTCCGCAGCTCTTCGAGGCTGGTTCGCAGTTCCTTGATGCGGGCATCCAGGGCGGCCTTGTCCACCTCGATCGCCCGTGTGTACTGCTCCAGCTGTGTCTCGAGCTGCGGCCGCTTGTCGGTCAGCGCCTGGATCTCTTCACGCTGACGGCGAATCGCATCGTCGTAGGCGGCTGCCAGAACCTGAGGGAACACTTCCGAAGCCTGGCCGACCCGCTCTCCGGTCACGTCGTACGTGGCGGACCACTGTGGCGGGTCGCCATCGGAGAGCGTGAACGTATAGCCTTCCAGCTCGGCGGCACGGGCCTGCCAGTTCGGGCCACCGAACGTGGCCACGCCCGCAAAGCCCATGAAGGCGATGCTGGCGACCGCGGCAAAAACGGCGAGCACTTTGCTGAATTTGGTCATCAGTGCACAGATTCTCTGGGCATCGTGGGGGACGGTATCGAGCGGGAGTCCTTCCCCAGCGGCGGAACCTCCATGAGCAACGCTTTCCGCCAGCTTAAGATGTGCTGCCTACCGAACCCGATCGCCAATTTGACATCCGGGAGGATTTACGGCAGATCCGGCGCGAAGTGTGCGGATCAGGCTCACTATACGGCTGCCGACGAATCGCTGTCAAACAGATTCACTCCTGTTCACTCCTGCCGAATCCTCGCTCAAACTCCAGGACACCTGAGGTGTGCCGTACGCTTGCAGTTTCGGCAACGCAGCCCTCCTCACGCCACGGCTGCGGGCCGATGTTCTCGATGCCGACCCTATTCCGCGAAACGTTTGCTGCTGGTGACGGATTTTCGGCCCCCGACAGGCGCAACCGGCCATTCTCGCCACCCTCGCCCCCGCGCGGTCCTGACGGTTCTGGCGAATGCAGGAAAGGTTTGCGTTGCGATGCGTTTTGCCGCACAATGTTGTGTGCTCCCTTCCCAACTGTCGATTCTGAAGAAAGTGCAAATTAACCCCTCTCACTCCGTTCGATGGGTTGTCAGCGGGCTGACCAGTTCTTGAAATGCAGCCATCGGCGTCCGAGATGCCTGTGTCCGGAGAAGACTACGTGAGTGCTACCACCAGACGCTACGACCTCGACGCCTCCGCCTCCCATGTCATTCTGACGCTCCGACAGGAGTTGAATGACGTTCAGTGGGCACAGATTGAGCAGGTCGGCACCGAGGTCCTCGACGACCTCCAGGATCGCCGCTCCCCCTCCTGCCTGATCGACCTCTCTCCGATGCACTACATGGGCAGTGCCATGGTGGCCCTCATCGTCCGCATCTGGAAGGCCGTCAACGACAGGGGAGGACGCGTCGTCGTCGTCGTTGCCGACGACATGGTCCTCAAGGTCATCAACCTCGCCGGTCTCGATAAAGTCTGGACCATCGCCAGCACCCGCGAAGACGGACTCCGGAAGCTCGGTGCCCGCGTCAGGCCCGGCAGCAGTGCCGGTTCGTCGGAAGCGGCCGGCAGCGGGGCCTCCGCAATTACGGTCGTCATCAGCGTCCTCGGTATGCTGGTCGCCGGCGCGGGACTGGCCGTCCTCTTCGGCAACCATGCCACTCTGCCGGTCGGACAGGGGCTCGTCTTCGGCGGAGCGGGCGTCGGCGCTCTGGCCGGCCTGATCAGCCTCATCCGCGATCAGGGAGGACGCCGGATCCTCGCCGCCTGCTCGACCCTCGCCTGTGTCGGACTGGCCATCGCCGGCTGGATGAACTTCCCCGTCTGAATCTGCAGCGTCCGGGCGGGCGGCACCAACACCATCGACTGAAGCATCACAGGGAGTACAGGATGTCCGTCCCCGAGTCCTCGGCAACGTCGAGCAACCCCTCGCAATCATCCGCCCCCGGTGGCAAGCCCTCCGGTGGCGGCGAGGTCCGCCAGAAGGCCCTGCAGGAAGAGCTTCGCGAACTGGTCGGCGTGGTCGGCCCCGGGCCGCTCGTCGATCTTCTCCTCGAACGTTCCTTCGAACTCGGCGCCACCGACGTCCACTTCGATCCCCGACCCGACGGACTGCATGTCCGCCTCCGCGTTGACGGCATCCTTCACGACATCCTCGTCCTCGAACAGCAGGTCTCACCCCAGGTCATCTCCCGTCTCAAGCTGATGGCCGGCATGGATATCACCGAACGACGCTTCGCACAGGACGGGCACATCTCCAGTTCCGTCCTCCGGCACCAGCGGGACGTTCGCGTCGGCAGCGGGCCGACCATCTACGGAGAACGTCTCGTCCTGCGGCTGATGCCCGACAGCAGCAACTACGTCGACCTCGATCAGCTCGGACTCGAACCCGATCAGACCGAACTGGTCATGAAGGGCATCAACGCCCCCTACGGAATGGTCCTCTCCGTCGGACCGGTCGGCAGCGGCAAGAGCACCACCACCTACAGCTGCCTCTCGCTGCTCAACGACCCCGGACGCAGCCTCGTCACCATCGAAGATCCGGTCGAGCGGCGGATCGACGGCGTCAACCAGATCCAGGTCGATTCCAAGATCAACTTCGGCTTCGTCGAGGCGCTGCGCGGCGTGCTCCGACAGGACCCGGATGTGATGATGGTCGGCGAAATCCGCGACCCCGAAACCGCCCACATCGCCGCCCGGGCCGGTCTGACCGGCGTCCGCGTTCTCAGCACGCTGCACGCCAACGACACCGCGTCAACCATCGACGTCTTTCGGGAGTTCGGCATCCCCCCGATGTTCATCGCCGACAGCGTCAACTGCATCATCGCCCAGCGACTGCTCCGAAAGGTCTGCACGCAGCATCGCGAGACGTACCGGCCCGATCCGGCGACCGCCCAGGTGCTCGGCCTCAATCCCGACGACCTGAATGACGTCACTCTCGCCCGGGGCATTCCCGCCGATGCCAACTTCCACACCGGCTACTTCGGGCGGACCGGCGTCTTCGAAGTGCTGTACATCGACGATGCGATTCGCTCGGCGATTCTCGCGCAGAAGTCCGGCAGCGAACTGGCACACATGGCGCGCGAAGAAGGGATGACGACGCTCGAACAGTCCGCCATCCGCAAGGTTCTCGCCGGCATCACGTCGGTCGAAGAAATGCATCGCGTGCTGACGTTCTGAGCCGGGCCGCCGTTCAGGCTCAATCCGTCCGGGACGGCCTGTGAACGGGACGGCTTGTGAAGCGGTGTGCCACGGCCTCGGGCCGTGCGATGCCGGGGCCAGGCACAGCCTGTGCTCGAATAACGAGCGTCCAGTGTCACCCTTGCGAGCCCCGAGCGTGAGCAGGCGAGCCCCGAGCGTGAGCTCGGGGGGAACCCACGTTCATGACGGTTTGAGCCGGGCAGGTGGCATCCTCCCCCTTCGAGGCAAGCATGGGCCGCTCCCCTCGCGCCCCGCGACTGCGGCCTACCGGTCGCAGCCGGTGGGCTTCCTTGCTGTTCAAGACGCACCCCTCACTTCTCCCGCGCCCCTTCACTCGGGCACGCGCTCTGCTTATCCTTGATGAGCGGGCACTTCGCTCTTGTCTCCATTCGGAGGAGGATCACTCATGCGAGTGCCTCATCAGATCCGTCGTCACGGATGTCCGGCTCTGGCCGCTCTCGTCGTTCTGTCTCTCGCTACGGCATTGCCGGCGCAGTTCAACAACAACCAGGGGAATGTGGCGGGCATCTCCGTCGATGCCTCCGGTGTTGTTCGACCGGCGCAGCTCAAACCCGAGTCGGCCGCACTTCTCAAGAAACGGCAGCAGGCATTTGTCAGCGAGCGACTCTCCGAAGATCTCGCCACGTACACCGACTGCCGCAAGGTCTCCCTCGTCGCTCTCGAAGCAGCCGTCGCTGCCGCGCTCCAGCAGGGAACCGAACTGCCGGACGACATCAGGTACCTCGCCGGCCTGCAGCGGATCGACTACGTCTTTGTTGATCCTGAAGGGCGGGATCTGGTCGTTGCCGGCCCGGCTGAAGGATTCGCTCCCGATCCCGTCGGAGCCATGCGGGGACTGACGACCGGACGTCCCACACTCACTTTGGAAGACCTGGTCGTCGTCCTGCGGGCGGCCGGACGCGGACGCCTGTCGATGGGCTGCTCGATCGACCCGGAGCCGGAACGTCTGGCGGCGATGCAGAAGTACATCCGCCAGAACAGTTCCCCCACCACGCCCTCTGTCGCCGGCCGGCGTTACCGCAACATGGCGCAGATCCTCGGCCAGCAGAACGTCTCCGTCTGGGGCGTGCCGGAAGACTCACACTTCGCACAGGTCCTCGTCGCTGCCGACTTCCGCATGAAGCGGATCGGCCTGGGGGTCGATCGCTCGGGCGTGCGTGAAATCCGCAGTCATCTGTCACTGCTTCGTCCCAACGGCAACAGTCTGCAGCGGTGGTGGTTTGTGCCGCATTATTCGGGCGTCCATGCCGACGACGATCGGACCGCCTTCCACCTTGAAGGCCCCCGCTGCCGGCTGCTGGCGCAGGAAGAGATTTCCGATGCGTCCGGAGTCCGCAGTGATGCCGCCGTCACCCGCGAATCGACCGAAGCGTTTGCCCGCAACTTCTCGAACCACTTCGAAGAGCTGGCCGAAGTCTCGCCGGTCTTCGCTCAGCTGCAGGGACTGTTCGACCTGGCGGTGACCGGGGCGATTCTCAGCGAGTACCGCCTGCCGCAGCGGATCGACTGGCAACTCACCACGTTCCTCGACCCGGAGGCTCCGCTCACGTCCAGCTACCCGGTGCCGCAGTCTGTTCCGTCAGAAACGATGTTCCGTCGCGGCGGCCGGGGCGTGGTCCTTGGGCTCATCGGCGGGGTGACGCTCAATCCGGTTTCCGTACTGGGTGAGGTTTCCGTCGGGGATGAGCCGGCGGCCGCAGCGGTCGGGCTGCGGGGGCGTTCGCTGCGGACCGACGCCGTCCCGCGCGACCAGTGGTGGTGGGACTGATCACGCCGTTCGGTCTGATACGGCGAGCCGTGATGCGATCGAAAGCCCATCGGCCGCGTCCGGTGGGCCGCAGTCGTTCGACGTGTCATCCCGGGCGGGCCGGGGATTGAACGTATCCAAGGGCTTTGATATTCATGGAGTGACGCGCTCTCACCAATCCCGGCATCTGCAGATGCACTTTGGAGGTCGGCCGAATGCTCGCCTTTGCTGATCCCCGGTCCCGGCATCGTCGACGGACCTTCCTGAAGGTCGGCGCCTCGAGCCTGATGGGACTGCCGTTCCTCCCCGTCGCGGCCCGGGCAGCCCTCGGCAGCGAGCTGACGGACGTCCTGCGGGACCGGTCGATCGTCTTCGTCTTCATGCATGGCGGGCCGAGCCAGACCGAGACGTTCGATCCGAAGATGACTGCCCCTCCGGGAGTCCGCAGCGCCAACGGTGCGATCGCGACATCCATGCCGGGCGTGGAGTTCGGAAGCGGACTGCCCAAACTCGCTCAGCGGGCTCACAAGCTGGCGATCGTGCGATCCTTTCAGACCGGCGACGGCCGCCACGACATCAAGCCGATCGTCTCCCGCTTCTCTGATGATGCGAACATCAGCACGTACTACGCCCGTATTGCCGGGGCCAACCGGCCCGACAGCGGCATGCCGACCACCGCGGCCCTCTACCCACGGGCGGTCGAAGCGGAGGCGATGCCGGCCTTCAAGAACTTCGGCGACTTCGAGTCGACCGGCAGTCTCGGGGCGGCCTACTCGCCGTTTGCTCCCAGCGGCGGCAGCGAACTTCGCGAGAACATGAAGCTCTCACTCCCGATGGACCGGCTGGATGACCGCCGCTCGTTGCTCGAGAATCTGGACCGGGCCCGCAGGCTGGTTGAAGCCGGCGGAACGGCTTCGGGGCTGGATGCACTTCGGCAGCAGGCGTTCGACACGATTCTGGGCGGAGTGGCAGACGCCTTCAGTCTCGAGAAGGAAGATCCCGCCACGGTCCGCCGCTACGACACCGCGCCGCTGGTCCGGCCCGAGCAGATCAGCCGCCGCTGGAACAACTACAAACGCTACATCGACAACGCGTCGTCCCTGGGGAAGCTGATGCTGCTGGCCCGCCGGCTGTGCGAGCGGGGCTGCGGGTTCGTCACGGTCACCACCAACTTTGTGTGGGACATGCATGCCGACCAGAACAACGCCGGTGTCGAGGAAGGGATGCGGTACATGGGCGTTCCGTTCGACCATGCCATCGCGACGTTCCTGGACGATATCGAGGAGCGGGGGCTGAGTGAGAAGATCCTGCTGGTCTGCTGCGGCGAGATGGGCCGCACGCCTCGGATCAACGGCCGGGGCGGTCGCGACCACTGGGGGCGCCTGGCACCGCTGCTGATTGCCGGCGGCGGGATGAAGATGGGGCAGGTGATCGGTCAGTCCAGTCGGGACGCGGGCGAGCCGGCTTCGGCGCCGATCCGTATTCCCGATCTCGTGTCGACGCTGCTGCATTCCCTGCTGGACATCGGCGAGCTGCGTCTGCGACGCGGCGTCCCTGCGGAAATCCTGCGGACAGCCAACGCGGGCACGCCGATCGCCGAACTGACGTGAGTCGGGTGGGCGTGGCTGCAGCGCCGGTGATGCGATCGCAAGCCCACCGGCCGCGTCCGGCAAGCCGCTGTCGTTCGACGTGCAATCTCGCCTTGAAGGGCGGGCCACCCCGGCCGAAAAGGGGGCCGGAACGACCTGCGTGTCCGGGCGCAGAGCAGGAGGACGCTGCCAGGTCATTCGCACTGCCGCGCTGGACGGCGGATGCTGTGCCTGTGTTCTGCGAAAAACCCGAAATGAGGCTTGCATTCTATTGCAGGTGAGTGTTACCTCTTTTTAAGGTCTGGTGAATCGATCCGAAGGAGGCCACTCGGATGGATGACGTGAGACTACTTCTTCGCCTGATGCTTCAGGCCCTTGCAACGTCTCAAGGCGACCTGCGGGAGTTGAAAACCGCCTCCTTCACTCTGGCGGCTTGTACTCTGTTTCTCATTGGGCAGCATGTCGCTCCAGCCGAAGCGGCGGGTCTGATAAGACGCCTGCCACCGGACGGTACGTGGTCCCGGTTCGCTCTGGAAGTGAGTCGAATCGACAAGGAGGGGGACATCAGCATCCTGGCAACCGGCTCCTGTACAGTCCGGTCTGTAGGGCGGCAGGTGCGGGAAGCGGGGGCCCTTCGGCGCATCGAGTTCGAGTTTCGCGTGGACCGCAAGAATCAGCAGGAATTCGTTGAGGTTTTCAGCGTATTGATTCCTGAAAGCCGCCTGGTCGGTGACGATGACCCGACCCGGTTCATCGAGGAGGCCTGGCAGAAGATGCCGAACGAGCGTCACCCGGGAGCTGTGCCGCTCCGCAATCTGGACCACCTCAAAAACGCGCTGCTTTCGTGGGTGGCACATGGCCGGCTTGAGGATGCGAAAACACTTGCCGTGGTAACCGTTCACACGAAGCTCGGTGACGTTGAATGTGCCGGCGTCGCTGGTTCCCGGGTGATCGGGCATGACGGCGTGCAGGATCACTATCGCTATGTTGCCCGCCTGGCACCGGTGGCACCATTCGGTGTGGTCCGGTTGCAGTCAGAGCTTCGCCGGCAGCTTTCTGGCGGTGAATGGTCCGGGACGGTCCTGCGACGAACGTTCACGCTGGCCGAGTCCGGTCAGGCCGCCCGGCCGGCGATTCCGGAAGCAGACGGGACGGGCGATCCGTTACCCGCAACACATCGGACACGGGAGGAACGATGAACAGATTGGCTGTTTCGGCTTCGATCGTGAGTCTCGCGCTGGCAGTCGTTTCAGGGGGCGATTGGAATTCCACTCAGAAGGGAGTGTTCGATGCTTTGAGGATCGGTTCGTACCCCATTGGCGGGAACTTGTACATCGGCGGCAATGAACCCTGCGACTGCCACAACAGAAATTACGAGGCCTGTTACACGGCCTGGTGGGCCGACTGGTGGTGCCTTGAGCAGCGCGCATATTGTGTGAGTGTTCCCGGTTTGGATCTTAATATCTGTGGTGAGAGAGCTGGAGATGAGAATTGCTACGCATTTGACTGGAACTGTGAGCCGTGGAACGACGACACCTGCGTCGCCTCGAATTGTGATCCTGGTGGTGCCTGAGGATGGTGTCTGAACCATATCGAGTTGCTGTGCAACCGTTGGACGTTCACTCTGTCAGGTGTTGTATGCGGGCCCTCTTTGTATTCATTCCTGCAACCGTCTTTGTTCTCCCTGGTGCGGCAGGTGCTCAGGAGAGAGACCCCCGCCAGATGCTTCAGTAATACCGGGAGACGATGCAGCAACTGGCCCGGGTTGCGATCCGGGCAGAGCAGACGTCGTACGTTCCGGTGGGGCCGCAGCGTGCAGAACCTGTTCTCGCGGGGACGATCAGGTACACGATCGTTCATGACGGCGGCCACTGGAGAATCCACGAGGTTCGACGGAACCCGAAGCAACCGTCTCGCCTGGCCGAGTTTGAAACAATCCTTGAAGGCCCCGGGACGCAACCGGTCTTCGTCCGCTCGCTGGTCACAGGCGGGACGCCTCAGCCGCCGGGGGCGGAGTCTGCAGAACCTTCCGATGCAGACAGACTCTCCGAACCACAGGACAGCGAAGTTCGGGTCTCGACGTACTCCGATCTTCGCGAAGGAGAGCGGCAGGCGATACGGCGTTGCGGCATCGCTTCGATCGCCTTGCTGGGCATTTTCTCTTTCGACAATGACACGCCGATCTGGGAAGTGATGCTGGACAGTCCTGCAGTTGATGCCGCCACGGAACCTGAAGTCATCGATGGTGTGCCGACGTACCGCGTGACGAGTCGCGGCACGCTTGGGGACCACTCTGTGTGGCTTGATCCGAACGCAGGATACCTTCCCCGTCGGGTCGAGATTCGAAAGACGCGGGACCAGTTGCCACAGCGCCCGTCGCGTGATGCCCCCGGGGCCAATGGGAAGTCGCGGCAGCCTCCACCGGAGCGGGTTGAATACGTGCAGCGCATCGACGCCATCCGGATCGAGCCGTTTGACGGGATTCCTGTGATACCGGCGTTCAATCTGGAAGGACACTCGCGGCTGTCGGACGGAAGGGCCGGTGCAACACGGGTGGAGTTCCGCATCACAAGTGTCAGTGTCAAACCGGAGGAATGGGCACCGGATGCACTGGAGCTGAAGGCGGCCATTCCCGACGGCACGCCCGTGTACGCGCTCGACTCTCCCGGAATCAGCTACGTCTGGAAGGATGGGGCTATCATCAAGGATGTGACTTCCCCTGTGGCACATGTCGAGTTTTCGCCTCCGGGGAAGCGGCGATATGTGTGGCTGTGGGTCTGCAATGCCATTGCCGTTGCAGCCATTGCCGGTTTCGCGATACGCCGAAGGCGAACCTGAACGGCGGGAGGCGGTCGGAGCGTCGTTCTGGGCTGATCGGCGTCGTGACGCTCAACCCGGTCTCGGTGCTCGGTGAGGTGTCCGTCGGGGATGAGCAGGCGGCAGCAGCGGTCGGGCTGCGGGGCGTTCGCTGCGGACCGACGCCGTCCCGCGCGACCAGTGGTGGTGGGACTGATGCGCCGTACGCTGCGCAGGTGAAAGCCCACCGGCCGTGTCCGGCGGGCCGCGGTCGTTCGATATGCATGCTCGCCTTGAAGGGCGAGCATGCCACCCGACAATGTCAGCTTGGCGAGCCCCGGGCGTGAGCCCGGGGGTATGCAGTTTTCATCCGGGCCCACACGCTGCCGCCTCGCCAGGAGTGAACAATGCCGGGACTCGTCCCAGCCTGCGATCACCCGGGAGCTCACACTCCCGCCTCGCCTGCCTAACTCCTGTTTCCTATCTCCTAACTCCTACCCACTCGTCACCCCACCACCGGCAGCGAGACTTCGCTCGGGTCGGGCGGGGCCGGCGAGAACTTCCGCCCCTTCTTCAGCCGCAGCACCGCCTGGGCGTACTCCCACAACTGCTCGGGGGTCTCGAAGAACTTGTCGTACACCGAGTCGTCGTCGTACTCGCAGTTGTCTGTCGAGTATCCCCGGCAGATCTGCGGCCGCGTTTCGTATATGCCGCAGCGGTAGTCCGACTGGATGTGTTTGCAGTCGGCGTAGACCATCAGGTACCAGGTGTCGTCCTCAACGAAGATCGCCACCCGGCCATGCAGCATGTACCACCGCAGATGGTCGAAATCCTGCTCCGACTTCGGCTTGTCGATCGGAAACGCGAAGTACCGGCAGCAGCGGGCCGTGCAGTAGTCGCACAGCACTTCGCCCGGCTTGAGATCCTTGCGGCGAATCGTCGTCTCCATGCGTTCTCTCCGGTCCTCGTTCCCTGATGGGCGGCTGTGTCGCGCTCTCAGTCCATCTCACCGGGGCTTCCCTGTGGTCCAGCCCCGGCCACCCCGGGCCGAAAGCCGATATCGATGGAGCCGTTTCAGGCGTCTTTCTCGGCAACCTTCACAGCCTCGCTGACTTCGATCGTCCCCTCGTACAGGGCCCGGCCGATGATCGCTCCGACCAGTTTCGGATGCTGCTGGCTGACTTCCGTCAGACGCGTCACGTCTTCCATCGTCGTCACCCCGCCGGAGGCAATGACCGGCAGGCCGAGCTGCGTCAGCGCGATCATGTCGTCGATCGTCTGCTGGTCGACTCCCTGCATCATGCCGTCGTTGGCGATGTTTGTGTAGATCACGGCAGCGACGTCCAGGCCGCGATACTGCTCGGCCAGTTCGAGGGCAGAGGTCTTGGAGACGTCGAGCCAGCCTTCGGTCGCCACCATCGAATCGCGGGCATCGATGCCCAGGGCGACGCGGCCGGGGTACTTTCCGACGATCTCGCGGAACCACTCCGGCTGCTTGAGCGCCTGCGTGCCGATGATCACCCGGTCGATGCCGGCTCCTTCGAGCACTTCGCGGACCGACTCGTCGTTGCGGATGCCTCCCCCCAGCTGGCAGGGGAGGCCGGTTTCGGCGACGATCCGGCGGACGATCTCGAGGTTGACCGGACGCCCGGCCTTCGCACCGTCCAGGTCGACCAGGTGCAGCCGGCTGGCGCCGCCGTCCTTCCACTTGCGGGCGACGGCGACGGGGTCGGCGTCGAAGACGGTCTGCTGGTCGTAGTCACCCTGGCGGAGGCGGACGCACTGTCCGTCACGGATGTCGATCGCGGGAAGAATCTGCATGGTTTCGTGCTGTGAGGGCTCAAAGAGCGGCCGCGGGGCCGATTCGGGGAATCCGGGAGTCGCGAGCGGCGGAAACGGCCGCCGGGGCAATGTTCCCGGGGTTTTCACCGGGCCGCATTTGACGTGACCCGGGCGGGAGGATATCTTTTCCCCTCTGAGATTTCTGTATCCTCGACGGAAAAACCTTCGAGATGATGATGAGCCTCCTCGCCCCGGTCAATGTGATCGCCGCAATCATTTGCGGGATTATTATTGTACGCACATACCCCGGGCGCATCTGAGGCTCCTGTCTGCGAGCAGTCACCAACCCTCAGGTCGCCCGACCTGGGGGTTTTTTTGTTGATGGCCCGCGGCACGCCCGCCGGCCCCCACTGGACCGCGATGCGTCGCCCGTCCGGCGTACTCGGCAACCGAGCAGCACACGTTGATGGCCATGCATATCCAGCTTTACGACACGACGCTCCGTGACGGCAGTCAGGGCGAGGGAGTCAACTTCTCCGTTCAGGACAAGCTGCTCATTACGAAGATGCTGGACGATCTCGGCTTCGACTTCATCGAAGGAGGCTTTGCCGGCTCCAACGAAAAAGACACCGAGTACTTCGCCCGTGTCCAGGAACTGGAGCTCAAGAACGCCCAGATCTGTGCGTTCGGCATGACGCGTCGCCGCGGCGTCGGCCCCGAAGAGGATGCCGGCCTGCAGGCGATGCTGGCGACCGGAACGCCCTGCTGCACGGTTGTCGGCAAGACGTGGGATCTGCACGTCACCGAAGTGCTTCGCGTCGATCTCGAAGAGAACATCGCGATGATCCGCGACTCGGTCGGGTTCCTGAAGTCGCAGGGCCGCCGGGTGCTCTACGATGCCGAGCACTTCTTTGACGGCTACAAGGCGAATCCCGAGTACACCATCCAGACGGTCCTCGCCGCCCAGGAAGCCGGTGCCGAGATCATCGTCTGCTGCGACACCAACGGCGGGACGCTGCCGGACGAGCTCGCCGCGATCGTCGAGGCGGTCCAGGAGTCCGTCTCGATCCCGCTGGGGATCCACTGTCACAACGACAGCGACGTGGCGGTCGCCAACTCGCTGCGGGCCGTCGACGCCGGCGTGGTGCAGGTGCAGGGAACGATCAACGGGATCGGTGAGCGGTGCGGCAATGCGGATCTGGTCAGCGTCGCCGCGAACCTGGCGATCAAGAAGGGGCGGGACGTGCTCCGTGGCGGAGAAGGGGTCAAGCACCTCACCGAACTCTCCCGCTACGTGTACGAGCTCTCCAACATGAACTTCCGTTCGAATCAGCCGTTTGTCGGTCGGTCCGCGTTCGCCCACAAGGGGGGGATGCACGTCCATGCCGTCAACCGCCTGGCGAGCAGCTACGAGCACATCGATCCGGAACTGGTCGGCAACGAGCGGCGGGTGCTGGTCAGCGAGCTGTCGGGACGGTCGAACATCGTCGCCAAGACGACCAAGTTCCGTATCGATCACGATCAGGAACTGATGAAGACCATCCTCGACCGGGTCGTCGAACTCGAGAACGAAGGTTGGCAGTTCGAAGCCTCCGAAGCCTCGTTCGACCTGCTCGTCAAGAAGATCGCCGGCACCTACGAGCCGAAGTTCAAGCAGATCCACTACCGCGTCAGTGTCGAGACCGCCGGCCAGAAGGAACCGCTTACCGAAGCGACCGTCAAGCTGCAGATCGACGGCGACGGCCCGATCCGCCACGAGGTCGCCGAGGGAGACGGTCCGGTCAACGCACTGGACAACGCCCTGCGGAAGGCACTGATCCCGACGTATGCGAACCTCGCGGAAATGCACCTGGTTGACTACAAGGTGCGGGTCATCAACTCCAGCGAGGGGACGGCGGCCCGCGTCCGCGTGGTGATCGAATCGGCCGACGATCACGACGTCTGGAGCACCGTCGGAGTCAGCGAGAATGTCATCGAAGCCAGCTGGCTGGCTCTGGTCGACGCGATCGAGTTCAAGCTGTTCAAGGACGAAGGGGAAGTCGGTGCTCCCCTCGAAGAGGCGGCTTCGGCCGAGTAACGCACCGCCGCTCCGCAGGCGTTTGCCGCGGACCACCCCGCCAAGAGACGTTTGCCGGCCAGCAGGCCGACCTCACCAGACGAACGGACACACGGTTCCATGAGCGAGATCCCCAAGCACTACGAGCCCGGAACGACGCAGCAGCAGTGGTTTCCGTTCTGGGAAGAGCACGGCTACTTCAATGCCGAGCCCAACCCCGACCGTCAGCCGCATACGATCATGATCCCGCTCCCCAACGTCACCGGGGCGCTGCACATGGGACATGCTCTCAACGGCACCTGCCAGGACCTGATCACCCGCTGGCGCCGCATGCAGGGCTACGAAGCTCTCTGGATGCCGGGCACCGACCATGCCGGTATCGCCACGCAGGCGGTCGTCGAACGCCGCATGCTCGAAGAAGAGGGCCTGACCCGTCACGACGTCGGCCGCGAGGCACTCGTGAACCGCATCTGGAAGTGGAAGGACGCCTACGAGAAGCGGATCGTCAGCCAGCAGAAGTCGCTGGGAGCCAGCTGCGACTGGCGGCGAATCCGGTTCACCCTCGACGAAGTCTGTGCCCGGGCCGTGCGGAAGACGTTCTTCAAGATGTTTTCCGACGGGCTGATCTACCGTGGCAAGCGGCTGGTCAACTGGGACGTCCACCTGCAGACCGCCGTCGCCGATGACGAGGTCTTCGACGAAGAAGTCGACGGTCACTTCTGGACGTTCAACTATCCGGTCGTGGACGACGACGGCAACCCGACCGGAGAACGGATCAGCTTCTCCACGACCCGGCCGGAAACGATGCTCGGCGATACCGCCGTCTGCGTCCATCCGACCGACGAACGGTACACGCACCAGGTCGGCCGCAAGGTGAAGATTCCGCTCAACGACCGGCTGATCCCGATCATTGCCGACGGTCTGCTGGCGGACAAGGAGCTGGGCACCGGTGCCGTGAAGGTGACGCCCGCCCACGACCCCAACGACTACGCCTGCTACCAGCGGAATCCGGAGATCGGGATCATCAACATCCTGAACCCGGACGGCACGCTCAACGAGAATGCCGGCCCGTGGGAAGGGCAGGACCGCTACAAGGTCCGCGAGCGAGTCGTCGAGCGGATGGCCGAGGAAGGGCATTTCGAAGGCGTCGAGGACCGCAAGATCCCGATCAAGCACTCCGACCGTTCCAAGACGATCGTCGAGCCGTATCTCTCGGACCAGTGGTTCGTGAAGATGGACGACCTGGCGCAGGCGGCGATCGACGCGGTCGAGGATGGCCGCGTGCGGTTCTTCCCGTCGCGGTACGCCAAGACGTACATCGACTGGCTGGCCGAAAAGCGGGACTGGTGCATCAGCCGCCAGCTCTGGTGGGGACACCGGATTCCGATCTGGTCCCGTCCGTTCGACGACGAGGCCCGTGCAGCAGTGCAGAAGCTGGGAGCGACGTTCAACGGCGAAGACGTCACGCTGGATGGTGAGCATGCGGCGTACGTCAGCGCGGTTGTTGCCGATGGCATTCAGCCAGGAGAACGCCTGCTGCTCGTCTGCGTCGACGATGGGCACGAAGCGATCGAAGAGCAGCTCAACGCTGCCGGCTTCGAGCAGGACCCCGACGTTCTCGATACGTGGTTCAGCTCGGCCCTGTGGCCGCATGCGACGCTCGGCTGGCCCGATACCGAGCACAATCCGCCCCTCGACGAGGAGGAGGTCGCGAAGCAGACCGCCGCGGCGAATCCCTCGGGGAGCAGCGACGCGAAGGGGAACGAAGTTCTCGATTACTTCTACCCCGGCAGCGTGCTGATCACCTCGCGTGACATCATCACGCTGTGGGTGGCCCGGATGGTGCTGACCGGCCTGTACAACATGGGAGACGTGCCGTTCCGCCATGTGCACGTGCATCCCAAAATTCTCGACGGCTTCGGCCAGACGATGTCGAAGTCGAAGGGGAACGGCGTCGACCCGGTCGATCTGATCGACAAGTACGGGGCGGATGCGGTCCGGTTCACGATTGCCTCGTTCGCTGGCGAAACGCAGGATGTCCGTCTGCCGATCAGCTACGAGTGTCCGAAGTGCGAAACGCTGATTCCGCAAACGATCGCGCATCAGAACGCGAAGCCGGATGAGGGGACCAAGCCAACCGTCCACTGTCCGAAGTGCAAGGCGGACTATCAGTACACCAGCCCGAACTACGATCCCGATCCGGACGTGCCGGTCGCCCGCATGGTGAGCGAGCGGTTCGAGTACGGCCGGAACTTCTGTAACAAGCTCTGGAACGCCGCCCGGTTCGCGATGCTGAACCTGGAAGGCTACACCGAGGGGCCGGTCACGCAGGACGATCTGCAGCTGGAGGACCGCTGGATTCTGAGCCGGCTGTCGACGGTGACGGCGCAGATGGACGAGTTTCTGGGCCGGTATCAGTTCGATGCCGCGACGCGGGCGATCCGCGAGTTCACCTGGAACGAGTTCTGCGACTGGTATCTGGAGATGATCAAGCCGCGGCTGCGGGACGAGGCTCAGCGGCCGGTCGCCCAGCGGGTGCTGCTGTCGGTGCTCGATTCGCTGGTCCGCCTGCTGCAGCCGTTCGCGCCGTTCATCTGCGAAGAGCTGTGGCAGCGTCTGCGCGAGATCGCCCCTGTCCGGAGTCTGCCGGTCGACGACGCGACGAACGTTCTGATGCCGACCGAAGTCGCCGAGGCATGCATCGTCGCCAGCTGGCCGCAGATTCCCGCGGCCTGGCGGGATGAATCGCTGGAGAAGCGGTTTGCGCGACTGCAGGAGACGATTGCGGCGGTTCGGAACGTGCGGGCGATCTACCAGATCCCGCCGGGGACTCCGATCAAGCTGCTGATGCGGGCCACTCCCGAAGTGGCCGACGAACTGCAGAACGTCTCGCAGCAGTTCGAGAACCTCGCGAAGACCGTGCTGGAAGCGGCCGGGGCCGATGTGGTCCGTCCGTCCGGTGCGGCGAGTTTCTCGCTGGGGGATGCGGACGGCTACGTCCCGCTGGAAGGCCTCATCGACCGCAAAAAGGAACTGGAGCGTCAGCAGAAGGAACTCGAGACGCTCCGCAAGCACGTGGCCGGCCACGAAAAGAAACTGGCGAACGAGAACTTCGTCAGCCGGGCTCCCGAGCATGTGGTGGCGAACGTCCGGGAAACACTGGAGAACCTCCGCAATCAGCTCGCCAGCGTCGAAGCGATCATCGCCGACCTGCAGTAGCGGGGTGGGCAGGATTCCCGCAGGGACCGGCTGCCCCTCGTCAGTGGGGCGGCCAGGTTCCAGACGGGATTTTCGGCATGGAGCGGCGATCCGGCCGCATCCGTGCTTTACAGATTCGCGTTCAGTCGCGAGGCTGTTACCCGCCGCGCGGTCCATTGAGGGGACGTCAGGCGGTCTCACATCACAAGCGATCATTCATCGCGATCTGTCGGAGCGGGCAACGTGTCGCGTCCCGATGATGTCACGGAAGGCAAATCATCTGTGTCCACCACGACCATTGCGCTGCCGCCATCGGAGCGACTCAGCTACGCCGCCGGCGTCACCCAGCCCTGGCGCCGGGGGCTGATTCGTCTTGTTGAACGGGTCATGGGCGTCCGCAGACTGCTGGGCCTGTACGATGCCGCCGTCCGCCAGGTTGGCGAAGGCAAGGATCCCTGGCTGGCCGCTCAGGAACAGCTGGGGCTCACGATCGACATCGAGCAGGGGGGCCTGGACCGGATCCCCGCGACGGGGCCGCTGCTGCTGGTGTCGAATCACCCGTTCGGAGCGGTGGACGGACTGATTCTCTGCAGCATGATGACTCAGGTCCGGCAGGACTTTCGGATTCTGCTCAACCACGTTGCCGGGCAGATCGTCGAGATCGAGCGCTGGATTCTGCCGATCGACTTCCGTCCGGTTCGCGAGTCGCGCGAGGTCAATCTTCGCAGCCGCAAGCAGGCGATCGAGACTCTGCAGGACGGGGGCTGTCTGGTGCTGTTTCCCGCGGGAAGCATTGCGACGGCCGAATCGAACTGCGGTCTGTTCGGAGCGGCGACCGAGCGCGAGTGGACGCCGTTCACCAGCCGGCTGATCCTTCAGAGCCGGCCCAAAGTCCTTCCGGTGTACATCCAGGGGCAGAACAGCCGCCTGTTCCAGGTTGCGAGCCACATCAACCCGACGCTGCGTGCGGCACTGCTGGTGCACGAGATCTCGAACAAGCGGAACCGGACGATTGGCGTGCGGATCGGCGAACCGATCGACACGGCCACGGAAGATCTGCCGTCCGACCGTCAGGAACTGGCGGATCTGCTGCGTCAGCGGACCCTGGCACTGGCGAACGACTGACGCGATCGACCACGCACCGGTAAGCGGAGTCGATCGTCGGGCGCAGACCGGCTGCGTCTGATCGTTGCGACCGTCCGTTCTCCCCCCACCGGCAAGCCTTGCCCGAAATCCGGGTTCCTGCCAGAATTCAGGTCAGGTACGAAGGAACCGTCCGGAAACCGAACAATGGGATGGACCGCAATGCTGCGTGCGATCGGAGAGAGATGGCTGTGGGTTTTCGTGGCATCACTGCTGATGGCCGGATGCCCTTCGAACCCCGATAATGCGGCCACGACCGGCGGCTCCGGCGACGAGGAAGAAGTCGAGAGCCTGATCGAGCCGTTCGACCCGCCGACGCTTGAAGAGCTCGATGCCCAGGTCACCTGGGAGCCGCAGCCGGTCGAGGATGCGATGGACCGTCTGTACGAGTACCTGGCGCAGCAGCAGCCGCTCGTCTCGGTCGAGACCGCTCTCTCGATGAAGAACGACTCGGAAGAGGCGAACGAGCAGATTGTCAGTGCGCTCAGCCAGCCGCCGAAGTCGGACTCCGATGTCGACTGGGATGCGACGGTCAACCGTCATGCCTACATGGACATGAAGAGCAGCAACCCGATTCTGGGCAGCTCGGTGACCGAATTCGACGTGTCCGGACTCACCACGCCGTCGCTGTTCGCCTTCGACTGGGACTTTTCGACGTTCGGCAATGCCGAGATGATCGAGTCGTGGGAGACGAGCGAGGACCGCATGTACGACAAGGTCGTGCTGCGGGATGACGTCACCTGGTCGGACGGCACGCCGATCACCGCCCACGACGTGGCATTCACCTTTCAGGCGATCATGAACCCGAAGGTGCCGGCCGTTGCCGTCCGCTCGGGAACTGACCAGCTCCGCTGGGTAGAGGCTTACGATGACCAGACCGTCGTCTTCTTCCACAAGGAAGCACTGGCGACGAACGTGTGGAACATGTTCTACCCGATCATTCCGGCTCACATTTACAGCGAGTCGATCAAGGAAGACCCGTCGCTGAGCGAAAGCGGGCACCACCTCAAGTACGAGAAGACGCCGATTTCCGGCGGCCCGTACGTCATCACCGAACGTGTCCGCAACTCGGTGATCGTGCTCGAACGTCGCGAAGACTGGTACATGCACGACGGCGAGCAGGTCCGCAAGAAGCCCTACATCAAACAGATCCGCTTCCGCATCCTCGAAGACCCCAACACCGCGCTGCTGGCGCTGAAGAAGGGGGAGATCGACGAACTCGAACTGCGGCCCGAAGCCTGGACCACGCAGACCAACGACGACGATTTCTATCGCCTCAACACCAAGGCCAGCGGGACCGAATGGGCGTTTGCCTACATCGGCTGGAACACCGAGACGGTCTTCTTCTCCGATCCCCGCGTTCGCAAGGCGATGTCGTACACGCTCGACCACGACGAGATGATCGGCAACATCTGTTACGGCCTGTATGAGCCGGGGCAGGGGATCTATCACCCGACTGCCTGGATGGCTCCCGATCCGATGCCGCAGCCGTTCCACCAGGACCTCGACAAGGCCGAAGCCCTCCTTGACGAGGCCGGCTGGACCGACAGCGATGGCGACGGGATTCGCGACAAGGAGATCGGCGGCCGGAAGGTCAACTTCGGGTTCACCATTCTCATTGCCTCCAGCTCCGAGACCGGTCTGAAGATCTGCCAGTTGCTCAAGGAGAGCCTGGACCGGATCGGCATCATCTGCAACATCAAGCCGACCGAGTTCACCGTCCTCCAGGAGAACGCCCGGACTCACAAGTTCCAGGCAATGATGGCCGGCTGGGGCACCGGATCGGACCCGGACACCGGCGAGAACCTCTGGACGACCAAGGCGATCGAGCAGAACGGCCGGAACTACGTCAGCTACTCCAATCCCAAGGTGGACGAGCTGTTCGAACAGGGCAAGCGGGAGTTCGACCGCGACAAGCGGGCGGAGATCTACGGCCAGATCCACTCGCAGCTGTGGGAGGACCAGCCGTACACCTGGCTGTACTACCGCAGTTCGTTCTTCGGCTTCAACAAGCGACTGCGGGGATACATGTTCAGTCCCCGTGGACCGTTCGGGTATGCTCCCGGTTTCGGCTCGGTCTGGGTTGCGGCTGAATAGTCGGCCTGCTGAACCGCCGGAGACCCCCTGTCGTGGGCACCTGCATGCCCGGATCGTCCGTCACGTTTTCTGTCCATTGATCGCCGTATGCTCCAGTACCTCGTCCGCCGCATTGGAATCGGGCTGCTGACGCTGCTGCTGATCACGTTCATCATCTACGGGCTGATCCGCAGCATGCCGGGCAGCCCGCTGACGCAGGAGCTGGCGCGGCTCGATCCCAGCAAGGTGATGAGCGAGGAAGACTTCCGCCGCGTGCAGAAGCTCTACGGCCTCGACAAACCGTGGTACGAAGCGTACGGCGTGTGGGTGACGAACCTGGCGCAGGGGGATCTGGGACGATCCTTCTCGCGCAAGCGTCCCGTCGCCGACCTGATCTTCGAGCGGATGGGCCCGACCCTGCTGCTGTCGATCACGTCGCTGCTGCTGACGTACCTGCTGTCGATTCCCATGGGCCTGTACGCCACCGCCCGGTCGGGAAAGACGGACGAACGGGTTCTGAGCACCATCCTGTACATGCTGTACTCGTTTCCGAGCTTCGTCGCAGCCCTGTTCCTGCAGCTGTTCTTTGCGGTGCACCTGGGCTGGTTGCCCCTGTTCGGTATGACCGGGGACAACTACGAGGAGATGACGTCAGCGGGGAAGGCGTACGACCTGTTTCTGCACTGCGTCATGCCCGTCACCTGCTACACCTACGGATCGCTGGCGTACTACAGCCGGTTCATCCGGGCCAACATGCAGGAGGTGATCCGTCAGGACTACATCCGGACGGCCCGGGCCAAGGGGCTGGGACCGGTTCCGGTGCTGCTGCACCACGCCTTCCGCAATACGCTGATTCCGCTGGTGACGCTCGTGGGGCTGACGTTGCCGTCGCTGCTGAGCGGCTCGGTCATCATCGAGCAGATCTTCACCTGGCCGGGGATGGGGCGGCTGTTCTTCGAGTCGATCCGTGAGCGGGACTATCCCACCATCATGGGGCTGACGCTGATGTTCTCGGTGCTGACGCTCGCCGGGCAGCTGCTGGCCGACATCCTCTACGCCGTCGTCGACCCGCGGGTCCGTCTCGATTCGAAGTGACTTCCGTCGGAACGTCTGGAACAACGCACTGGGTGAAACGTGGGTAACGAGTCCGGCACAGCGCAGGTGACACCACTGAAGCAGGTGGCAAAGCTGAAGAAGTCGCCCGGCTTCTGGCACGAGGCGTGGAAACGGTTCCGCAAACGGAAGCTGGCGATGGTCGCGTTGATCTTCGTCGGGTTTCTGGCGCTGGTCGCGATCCTGTCTCCGGCGATTGCCGGCACCAGGCCGGTCGTCTGCAAGTACAAGGGGCACATCTATTTTCCCTGCCTGGGCTACTTCAATCCCCGCTGGGAAAACCCGATCTTCCAGCGGGACGGGTTCCGCCGCCGGTACGTCGAGAACCTCCCCGAGAAGGATCCCCAGAGCTGGGCGATCTGGCCGCTGAACTTCAACGATCCCTACCGCCGCGTGTACGACGACGAGTGGCCCGGGCGTCCCGCCAACCCGACCCGGGATGAGGGCAAACCGAGCAGCCTGAACTGGTTCGGGACCGATCAGACCGGTGTCGACGTGTTTGCGCAGATGGTTCACGGCACCCGGATCGCGCTGCTGGTCGGCTTTGTGTCGATGGGAATTGCCGCGGCCATCGGGATCGTCGTGGGAGCCCTGGCGGGCTACTTCGGTGGCTGGGTGGACGCGGTGCTCAGCCGCATCATCGAAGTGGTAATGTGCGTGCCGACCCTGGTGCTGATTCTTGCGCTGATGGCCATTATCGAACAGGCGACGATCTGGCATCTGATGGCGGTGATCGGTGTGACGAGCTGGACCGGCATTGCGCGTCTGACACGGGCAGAGTTCCTCAAACTCAAGGAAACCGACTTCGTCGCTGCGGCCCGTTCGCTCGGAGTCCGCCAGAGCCGCATCATCTTCCGCTACATTCTGCCCAACGCCCTGGCCCCGATTCTGGTGCCGATCACCTTCGGAATCGCCGCCGCCATCCTGGTCGAAAGTGGCCTGAGCTTTCTCGGTTTCGGTGCTCCGCCCCCCAATCCGAGCTGGGGGACGCTGCTGAGCGCCGGCCGTTCGAACTACCAGCTCTGGTGGCTGATCCTGTTTCCCGGCATGGCGATCTTTCTGACGGTGCTGGCGTACAACCTGATCGGCGAAGGATTGCAGGAAGCGACCGATCCCCGGTTGCGCGATGGTGGTGGCCACTGATCACCGCCCGTCCCGCTGGCACATGCTCCCGGTCGGCACATGCTCATTGACACCGATCGTGGATCAGCCAACACTGATGTGAGGGTGCGCGTGTCCTGGAGAGGCTGCCTCTGGCAGGATCGATGCGCAGCGTACTGAAGACCATGACCTGCTCCCGGAGGGACGTTTCCAATGCGAACGATACTCGGTGTGTGTGCCGCTCTGACGATGCTCGCCGCAACCGCCAATGCCGGCGATGTCAAAGTTGAAGGTGTTCACCTCTGCTGCGGTGCCTGCGTGAAGGGAGTCGGCAAGGCGCTCAAGGGCGTCGATGGACTGGCCGGGATCCAGTGTGACCGCAAGGCCGGCTCGATCGTGTTCTCCGCCGAGTCGGGCGACGCCGCGAAGTCGGCGATCGCGGCCCTGGCCGACGGAGGCTTTTTCGGTACGGCGACGCTGGATGGCAAGGGGGTGGCGTTTCCGAAGTCCGGTGCGAAAGCCGGGGCCAAAGCCGACAGCATCAGCATTTCGCACGTGCATCTGTGCTGTGGTGGATGCATCAGTGCGGCCGCGAAGGCCGTCCGGGGCGTCGAGGGCGTCGCCGATGTCGACTGTGACCGGGCCGGCAGCAGCGTGAAGGTGACCGGCAGTGACGTCAGCGTCGAGGCGGTCGTCAAGGCGCTCAACGGGGCCGGTTTCAACGCGAAGGTCGAGTAGTCCGACCTGCGGCGCGTGATGGCGAACAGCGAGCGGCCCGGCAGGATCTGTCGGGCCGTCTGTATGCGCAACGCGGGGTGGGGGGGTATCATGGGCCGCGATAGTGGCGGATGTATGCTTTGCGCAGCAGGAGGCGTGTACGGAAGCTGACAGGTGGCGGGCTCACAGGAGAGGGGGAGACAATGAACATCGACTCCGGAACTGCCGTTCGCACCGCGGTCCTTGCCCGCCTGGTCGAACGCGCGCCACAGCCCCCAGGGCGGACTGTCCTGATGAAGTGGGCTTATCTGCTTCAGGTGCTGCGCGGCGTTCCTCTCGGCTACCGGTTCTCTCTCTACAACTACGGTCCGTATGACGCGTCCGTGCTCAGCGACCTGGCGTCGGCCGTGTCACAGGGGACGATTCGTGAGAAAACGGTGCACTACAGGGCTGGCTCCGGCTACGAGTATCGCCCCGTACCCGGCACAACTGCCGGACTGTATGAGGATGCCGAACCACAGCTCACACCACTTGATGACGACATTGAGTGGGTTCTGTCCGAGTTTGGAGACAGTTCGGCATCGGAACTCGAACTTGTCGCAACGATTGTGTTCGCGAGTCGGGAAATGCTTCGCAAAGGACAGCCTTGCTCTCGCGAAACACTTTGCCGGAGAGTTCGAGCGATCAAACCGCAGTTTGACGAAACCTACATCATTGGACAGATTGACCGCCTCGAAGCGAACGATGTCATCAGAATCGAAGATGCGACTGATGCCGTTGTGGAAGGGGGAAGTGGTCGCCGCACCTGATTGATGCGTGCGACGCCTGTCTCAGCTGCAGAGGGCCCGACCCGAATCAACCTCAGGAGGATCGTTGATGCCCCTTTCGAATGCCTTCCGGCCGCGGATTGCGGCGAAGCTCAATCTGCTCTATCCCGGTCAGTCCGCCGAGGTTCTCCAGCGAATCGACGCCCTGGCCGATGAGTATCGTCCGCGACTGGCGGCCCGCGACGGCGCGCTGTGGGATGAACGCTCCGTCATCCTCATCACCTACGGCGATCAGGTCAGCAGCGCAGACCGGCCCGCTCTGGCGGTCCAGGATGAGTTCCTCCGCGAGTTCGGCTTCGACGATCTGCTTACCGGGGTGCACCTGCTTCCGTTTTATCCGTACTCGTCCGACGACGGCTTCTCGGTCATCGACTACCGGGCCGTCAAGGAGAACATGGGAGACTGGCCCGACGTCGAGCGGCTCAGTCGGACCTTCGAGCTGATGTTCGACTTCGTCCTCAATCACTGCTCGCAGCAGAACGAGTGGTTCCAGAAGTTCCTCGCCGGCGAGGAGCCGTACACGCAGTACTTCCACGCCGTCGATCCCTCGCTCGATCTCTCCAGTGTCACCCGGCCGCGCAGTTCGCCGCTGCTCACACCGTTCGAGACCGATCGCGGCACACAGCACGTCTGGACGACCTTCAGTGCCGATCAGGTCGACCTGAACTTCGGCTGTCCCGACCTGCTGATCGAGATGCTCGAGATCCTGCTGGACTACGTCGAACGGGGGGCCGGTCTGATTCGCCTGGATGCGATCGGGTTTCTGTGGAAGAAGCTCGGCACCACCTGCATGCATCTGCCCGAGACGCATGCTGTCGTGAAGATCATGCGTGATCTGCTCGACGACCTGGCGCCCGGGACCATTGTGATTACCGAGACGAACGTCCCTCACGCGGAGAACATCAGCTACTTCGGAACCGGAGACGAAGCGCACGCGGTCTATCAGTTCAGTCTCTCGCCGCTGCTGCTCGACGCGTTTGCGACCGGCGATGCCGGCCCGCTGCTGAACTGGCTCGGGAACCTCGAGTATCCCGGCCCCGGGATGACGTTTTTCAACTTCACCGCGTCGCACGACGGCATTGGAGTCCGGCCGCTCGAGGGGCTGGTCGATCCGGACCGGCTCGACGGGCTGGTCGAACACGTGCGGAAACTGGGCGGGCGCGTCAGCATGCGCCGCAAGCCGGATGGCAGCGAAAGCCCGTACGAGCTGAACATCACCTACTTCTCGGCGCTTAACACGCCGGAAGGACTGCCTCCCGAGGTGCATGCCCGCCGATTCCTCACGTCGCAGGGCATCATGCTGGCCTTGCGGGGCATGCCGGGGATCTACTTCCACAGTCTGGTCGGCACTCCCAACTGGGAAGAAGGCGTTGCCGAGACCGGCCACAACCGGACGATCAACCGCCGCAAGTTCGACCTGGATGAACTGCGCGACATCGTGCAGGCCGGAGGAACGGCCCAGAAGCTGGTCTTTGACGGCTATCGGAAGATGCTCGGCATCCGGATCGCACAGCCGGCCTTTCATCCCGACGCACCGCTGGAGATGGTCGAGACCGGACATCCGTCGGTGATCGGCTTTGAGCGGACCAGCATCGACGGCAGCCAGCGGATACTGGTTCTGGCGAATGTCGGGACAGCGCCGGTCGAGCTGGACCTGACGGCGTTGACCGATGTTGCGGTTGCGACGGATCTGCTGTCGGGTCAGAACGTCGATTCCGGCAATCTGGTGGTCGAGCCGTCCGCGCTCCTCTGGCTGACGTGACGATCCTGCCGGCCAGAACGCGTTTCTTTGACATTCCTGCCAGTGTCGTTACGACCTGACCGCCGGTCGCGCCCTACGCTTGCGATGACAGTGTCGCAAGGGGAGCAGCATGCCGGTTATTGAAGTTGCAGAGTTTCACAAGGTTTACGATGGCATGGCGGCCGTCGCAGGTCTGTCGTTTCGGGTCAATGCGGGCGAGATCCTGGGACTGGTCGGTCCTAACGGAGCCGGCAAGACAACGACGATGCGGGCGCTCAGTGGACTGATTCCTCCGTCCCGCGGAGATCTGTCCATCTGCGGCCACGACGTCCAGCGTGAGCCGATCGCCGCCAAGACGCGGCTGGCCTACATCCCGGACGATCCCCAGCTGTTTCCGGATCTGACGGTGGCGGAGCATCTGGCGTTCGCCGCCAGCGCCTACGGGATCAGCAACGCGGACGAACGTGCCGCGGAACTGGCCGAACAGTTCGCGCTGGCGACCCGCTGGGGCGCAACCGCCGGTTCCCTGTCCCGCGGAATGCGGCAGAAGCTGGCGATCTGCTGCGGCTATCTGCACGAGCCGGACGCCATCCTGTTTGACGAGCCACTTACGGGGCTGGATCCGCACGGCATCCGCACACTCAAGGAGTCGATTCGGACGCGCGCCCGGCAGGGAGCCGCCGTCGTCATCAGCTCGCATCTGCTCGCCATGGTCGAGGACATCTGCACGCACGTGCTGATTCTGGATCACGGCCAGTCGCGGTTCTTCGGCCCCCTGGGCGAACTCAAGGAGTCGTACCTGTCGACCGAAGAGTCGGCCAGCCTCGAGAACATTTTCTTCCTGGCAACGCAGTCGCGTCTGCAGGGGTCGTCCGATGACTCGTCCAGTGCCGTCGACGAGATCCGGGCGCAGGAGATGATCTCGGCGACCCGATATCGCGGCCTGTGATCTGACTGCGAGGACCGTTGCACGCCCTCCGGTTGCGCGCCGGAGCGGACTTCGGATCGCCGTCGGGACGATCGACACAACGAGGTTCTGCTGATGAGTTCCGCACTGTGGAAGCTGCTGCGATTCCGGTTGCGAGGGCGACTGCGACGTCTGGGACGATGCATGTCGACGCCCCGGCGGATGGCCATGTCGCTGTTCGCGTTGTCGCTGGCCGTCATCTGGCTCGGCAACGCGGTGCTGGCGGTCTTTCTGCGCGACGCCTACTCGCTCGAGGACTTCCGGAAATGGATCCCGATCTGCCTGGGAGCCTATGCCGGCTGGCACTTCATTCGGGTCGCCTGGAACCGTCCGGCACGGGCCTTTGAGTGGACCCCGGCCGAAGAGAGCCTGGTCTGCAGCGGTCCGTTTTCAGCGCGGCAGCAGGTGTGCTATCGACTGGCGATCATCTTCTCGGCCGCGATCTTCAAAGCCCTGATCGCGTCCCTGATGTTTCTTCCCGAGCAGCCACTGTGGCCGGTCGGTTTCATCGGTCTGCTGATGGCTCTCGGTTACCTCGAGATGCTGCGTGTCGTGGCCGAAGTGATTGCCGCCGGCATCACGGATCGACACTATCGGCAGCTGCGGTTTGCCACGCTGACCGCTGCGGCCCTCGTCGCAGGGATTGCCGTTCGCATGATGCTGCGGTCCTGGCCGGACGGGGAGAACGGCGATCTGCCGCTGGTCATCCTCCTGCTGCAGGGCTTCATCAGCACGCTGGCCGAGATGGCCACCAGCCCGGTCGGTCAGGTTCTGCAACTGCCGTTCGTCACGTTCCGCGAGATCATCGGTGCCGAGCACTTCTCGCTCGCGCTGTGTGGCTGGATTCTGCTCGGGGCCCTGCACCTGGTGGCCGCGACGTGGCTGGTGCTTGTGCTCGAACAACGTCTGCGTCTGGCCCGGATCGCCGATGAGCAACGGGCCTGCCTGGTCGACGGCGCCATGCAGGTGCGGCGACGCGACGACGAAACGGCCACGGGCGGACTCTCGCCGGTTGTCCACTGGCGCGGGCCGTTCACGCTGGCGTGGCGGCAGTCGCTGGGAGCCCGCAAGCATGCCAGCGGCATCGTGCTGGCACTCATCGCACCGGGACTGCTGGCCTGTCTGCCGCTGCTCAGGCGGATGTCTCCCACTGCGACCTACTACAACGTCGTTGGCGGGCTGGCGTTCTACTCGTTTCTGCTGTTGCCCGCGGCGCTCAAGTTCGACTTCCGTCGCGACTACGAGCGGTTGCTGCTGCTCAAATCTCTGCCGGTCCGTACATCCACAATCGTACTCGGCCAGCTGATGGTTCCGGTCGCGATCACGTGGGTGTTTCAGTTGACCGTCCTGGCCATCGTCGAACTGGTCCGGCCGATGCCTCCGCTGACACTCATGGCGACCGCACTGGCGTTTATCCCGCTCAACATCGTGATCTTCGGGCTCGACAATCTGCTCTTCCTGCTTTCGCCGTACCGACTGCACCAGGAGGGGCTCGAGGTCTTTCTGCGGACAACGCTCACATTCACCGCGAAGGGACTGATCTTCGGCATCATCCTGATCGCGGTGTTCCTGTGGTCACAGGTTTCCAGGCCGATCGCCGAACAGGTTCTCACCTGGGGGGGCGTGGATCAGAATCCCCGCATCGTCTTCGGAGCGGGCCTGCTGTGGGCGATCACCATGGCATCGGCCGCCGTGCTCTGGGTCACCGGACGCGCGTTCTCCCGGTACGATCCGTCGCTCGATTCCGGTCGGTAAGACAGCCGCAACAAGACAGCCGCAGCGTCCGGTCAGCGAAGCGGCGAGCAGCCGAGCAGCCTGCGGAGCAGGGCGATCTGGCCGGCGTGGATCAGTTCGTGGTCGGCCGCAAAGCGGATGGCGCCGAACTTGTTCGAGAACGCCGGATGCGGCGGATCGACCACTACTTCCAGGGTGTCCTCGGTCAGACCACTGCAGGACGCCAGTGCCGCCGCATGGACGTCGTCGAAGACTTTGCGGAGCTGTGCGACGGTCGGGTAGGCGTCGGGATCAGCGACCGGAACGGAGCCTTTGCCGAACAGCTCGCGGAATCCCTCGGGAAGCAGCCGGTTGTCCTCAGGACGCTCTCCGTGAATCCGTCGCAGGCAGAGGCTGTGCTGAGAGGCGGCAATGTGGCCGACCTGCCAGGCGATGTGCGTGATGCCTTCGGCAGGCTGACGGAACCACAGCCCCTCGTCGAGGTCCTTGATGAGATCGACCGTGTACGCGCGGGCAAAGCGGAGCCGGTCGATCAGGTGGGGGATGCGGTTCATGCAGATGTCTCGTCGTTCAGGTCACCTGGGCCGCCTGAGGCGGGTTGGCGTCGTTGCGTCGAAGGCCCGCCTCGAGATCATTCAGTGACTGATCGATCACGCGGATCTCTTCGTCGGTCAGCGGATCGTGTCCGAAGCGGACTCGATTGAACTGTTCCGCGACCACTGAGGGAATGCCGCGAATCTCATCGGTCTGCAGGACCGGCTTCAGCTCGGCCGTCGCATAGGCTGCGAACTCCCGTGCCGTCTGGGTTGGCTCCGAGCGGACTCCTTCCTTCGAGAGAATCCGTCGGAACCGTTCGTAGAACTCGACGCGGGTCTGTTGCCTCACCAGTGCATCCTGGTTCTTCTCACCACGGCGCACGGCCTGCACCAGTTTGCGGAACAGCCACACCAGTCCGGAGAGCAGGCTGAGGGTGGCGAAGGCGAAAACGCCTCCCTGCCAGCTGATCCACCGGCGCGGGTCCGACAGAAACGTCTTCAGCGTCGTCCCGAGCTGGGCCGCCGTGCCGCGAACATCACGCATCGATTCCCACGCGGCGGAGAACGCCGACTGGATCGGGCGGTAGATGAACTGCTTCTGGTTCTGGTTGGAGAGGGAGACGCCGGTCGACCACCAGTAGCGGAATTCCCCGGCCAGACCCAGCCAGACCTGCGAACGTTGTTTGCGATCCATCTCGACGACCGAAGACGAGCGGCCTGCGGGGGTCGGGTCGAGCGTGACCCAGCGCCCGTTTACGAAGGCTTCGACCCATGCGTGAGCGTGCCATTCCCGCACTTCGAAACGTTCGGTGCGGTTGTTGAACTGACCACCGCGAAAGCCGCTGGCGACACGGGACGGGATGCCGACGCCGCGCAGCATCAGTGCGAGGGCAGATGCAAAGTACTCGCAATGTCCGCTGCGACGGTTGAACACGAAGTCTTCGACCGGATCGATCGACGGGTCCTCAATGGCCAGATTCAGCGAGTAGTTGAACTCCCCCGACCCCTTCAGGTAGCGCATCAGCCGGTCGACCTTCTCTGCGGGATCGGTCAGGCCGTCCGTCAGTTCCAGTGACAGCGTGCGCAGGCGTGCAAGGTTCGAGGGGTAGTTGAGCAGCCGCTGGTTCAGGTAAGGCCGTGGGCCGTCCCGACGGCGACCCTCATAGAAGCAGCGTTCGCCGTTGAAGCGGTCCGCACGGATCGAAGCGGGATCGTCGAGGACATCGGAGACTTCGGGGCGGGCAATCGCCTCGTACTGATAGGACTGGGAAAGCTGTGCTTCGCGCGGCCTCATGAACATCCGCAGCGTTTCGTACTGCAGAACATTCTCTTTGCTAACCAGCGAGCGGGCCGCCAGCATCTCTCCCGCGGCGAACAGCGTCGGAGAACCGATCGGTTGCAGCGTGACTTCCTGGCGCAACAGGCCACGTTCGGCAACAAAGTCGGGAGCTTTGTCGGGTTCGAAGCCCTCGGCCCGCTGCCAGCGACCATTCTCGTACAGATCGAGCAGGGCGCCGCGAAAGAACGGATCGGTACCGAGCCACTTCGGCAGATCCTTCTCGGTCAGCTTCCGTCCGGTGTCGTTCTCGAAGAACGCGAACTCCATCACGAGGTTGTCGCTCTCGAGGATCTCACCCATGTCTCCGAGCGTGACCTGTTCGGTGAATCCGGTCAGTGTGCGCGACCCGGGCAGGGGCGTGTCGTCGAAGAGCTGGAAATTGCCGATCCAGACTCGCGGGATCAGAAGGAAGAAGATCGTGGCGACTCCGAGCGAGAGGACGCTCATGACTGCGGCACTACCGGCCAGGCGGGCCGGAAACGCATGTTCCCCCTGCAGGGCCGGGGAACCGCTGGGTTGCGAGCTACCGTCGCTTTGACCGTGTCTGTTCCGCTCCCGTTTGGTGACGGGCGAAATCCGCTCCATCGCCTGTGCCACCGACAGCAGGGCAGCCGTCCAGATCGCGGTCAGCAGGTACAGGGCCCACACGACCCCCAGCCAGGCGTCGGAGGCGAGCAGCGCACTGACGGCAATCTGCAGGACGCTCAGCCCGCACAGCCACCAGTAGGCGCGGGTATCCTTCTGCTGGACGAGAATCACCCACGTCAGATAGACCGACAGGTGGGCGACCGACAACAGCCGGGCTTCGATGCCGCCGACGGCAAGTTCGATGCCGGCCGCACCGATCGCCATCAGCCCCAGGGCGAATGCGGCCATCGGCCCGACCGAGAACTGACGCATGCGGTCGACGATCAGCAGCGAGCCGATCGCAATCGGCACCGTCAGGGCCGGAATCGGGCCTCCCTCCGCAATGGCGAAGACGAGTGATGCCAGCGACACCATCACCGTCACGCTGATCTGAACCAGGGGAGTCAATGACGACACGAGACCTCTCCGTGATCAATGCGGCCCGGTGGCCGATTACTCGAACATGATGAACCGGCCGAGGTCGGCTTCGGTCATGCTGACAATCTGGACGCCCTGCAGAAATCCCCGACGGCCCAGTTCGTCACGCGTACTCATCTCAGCCAGCGTCTTGCCGATGCTGACCGGACGGGGCGTGACCAGAATCGTTCGCGTCGCGCCGACATTGAAGTCCATCGCCGCAGCCAGCAGTGCCTTCGGGTCGGCATCCATCGACGGCTCGAACACCGCCAGGGAATCGAGCAGCGACTCGACCGGCTGGCGACTCTCCCAGGCGATCTGCTGCTCACCCACGGCGGCGAAGGCGAGTGGTGATTCCCGGCTGTTGTGCAAGTGGTCGATGCAGACGGTCGTCGCGAAACTCAGCGCCAGCTCCATCGCGTTCCGCTCGTCATGGGTCGGTGATCCACGGTGATAGCCGTCCAGAAGAAACAGGAGTTGCCGGTCCCGGCTTTCCTGAAACTCGCGGATCATCAGTTCGTTCCGCCGGGCGGTCGTCCTCCAGTGAACAGCCCGCAGGTCGTCCCCGACCCGATACTCGCGGAGCTTGTGGAACTCGTCGTTGAACGGGCCGCCGCGCGAAACGGCCTGCTGCATCAGTTCCGTCGCCGAGGGCAGCTGGTTCCGCCATCCCGGTGTCAGCCGGCCCACCCGCGGGTAAACGAGAATCGTGTCGGTTTTCGCCAGATTCAGCCCCCGTTCGACCAGACCGAGCGGGAACCGGGTGTTCACCTGCATCGGACCGAACAGGTACCGCCCCCGCTCATTGAGCAGCATCCGGTAGTGGCCGCTCCGTTCCGAACTGGGCCCGACCCGCAGAAACAGAACGTCTGCGACGAGGTGGTCCGCATGGTGACGGATCTGGTCATGAACCGTCATCACCCAGATCGACAGCCACGACTTGCGATTGCGCAAGGTCAGTTCGACCGACGAGGGTTCGCCGGCCATGACTCGTGGCGGCAGCGACCGGTCCACGTCGATGTACCGCAGCATCGTGAAACTCATCCAGCCATTGAGCACGAACGCCGCGGCCAGCATGCAGAAAATCATCAGCAGCGTATTGGAGCGTCCCAGCATGGAGCCGATGAACAGCACCATCATGATGACCGCGTAGATCCGGCCGCTCATTGGCCAGTTGAACCGGTGCCGCGCCAGTCCATGATGGCCCAGGGAGGGAAACAGACCGGCGATCACCTCCTTGAGTCCCCAGATGGAGAGGGAGGCCGCCAGCAGCATGACGACGATGCGTCCCCCCAGACCCAGCCGCATCAGCATGAACTGGTAACGCATTTCGAACGCAGCCAGGCCCAGACCGCACATCATGGCGGCCAGGCCCTGCGTTGAAAACGTGCGGGGAAGGCGATCGTCGGTGTTCTGTTCAGACATGAGCCGCATCGATCCTGCTGCGTGGGAGCGGAACAGGCGCCTTCATGGCGATCTCCACCCCTGATAGTACGGTGCCGCTGCCGGATGGCCAATCCCCGGGGACGCGCGAAACGGATCCGGCACCGGATCAGAAGATCGCGCAAAGATCCACCGTCGAAACCTTGCCTTCACTTTACCGCAATGGACGCAGGCCCGAAGCGCTGCGGAGATCGTTCAGCCATTGCCAGGACCGAGGTTCCATCTTCAGCAGTCGGCCCAGCTGCGAAGCGGTGCAGCCCAGCCGCCCCGATGCGGCCTGCAGATCGCCCGATTCGCTGGCGACAAAGTCGAGCGCCTCGGCCAGCAGCGGGGGAAAGTCGGCATGGCCGGCATTGATCTCGATGCGTCCGGAGCGGCAGCGCCGCTGCCAGAGCGGGGAGGGCAGACGCTCCGGGGGAGCCGGGTGACGCACCTCGAGGGCCAGCAGGATCCGCAGCCGTCGCACGGCCACGCGGCGATTGTCCGCCTGGCTGCGCCGCTCGCCCGCCTCGGCAATCAGCCCGGTCGGCTCGTGCGTGAGCTGGATCGCCGTCGACACCTTGTTGCGATGCTGCCCGCCGGGACCGGACCGTCGCAACTGCCTCATGCGGCACTCCGCCAGCAGCGCGTCCTCATGGCGACCGGCGGGGTGTTCAGCGGCATCCGTCATGACGGGGCACGTTGCGAAGAGAGAAGCGAAAACCGAAACCGGTGGGGCGGTACGAGCGGACATCCATCAGGCGTGCCGGATGAAATGAGCCGCGTAACTGCGCACCTGCCGCCCGTTGAGTACGTGGAACATCCGCAACTGCTGGACGGTTTCCTGACTGAAGTGTGCCAGCGGGACATGCACCAGTCGCTTTCCGAACCGCTTGGCCAGACGACGCCAGCCCGCACCGGGAGGGCCGTCGGCCAGCAGGGCGATGTGCCGCTCATTCGAATGATGGCACGCTGCAGCCAGCAGACGTTCCTCCATCGTGTCGGTGAAGTCGAACCGCGGGTCTTTCCAGACGTCGGGGATCGGGCGGGGAGGAAACAGGAACATCGCTCCTCCGTAGGTCGACATGGCGATTCCGGGCCCGACGACCTCCTGCTGGAAACTCGTGGCGAAGAACGACAGCGTCGATTCGTCGTGATGCTCGGCGTGCCAGGTGATCCGCCACGGGTATTCGCGCGGGTCGGCCGGCGAGTCGAAGAGCATCAGCACGCAGTCGAGACTCCCCCGGCTGGGTGGGACGACCTTCACGTACAGATCGCCGGTGTGCCAGTTCCGCAGGGTCTCGCGAATATCCAGCCCGTCCTTCAGGCTGGTCGTGAACTTCTCCGATCGGGCCAGATCGTTGCCCAGCAGCCGCAACGCGTGATCCTTCACATGCGTGCGGAACCGCTCGATCGCCACGTCTTCCGGCGGCCAGCTGCATTGCCGGAACGGGTTCCACTGCATCTGCCATTTTTCCTTGTCCTGCTGCTGTGGTTGCCGGTTGAGCTGGCAGCTTCTCCAGGTGACCGGCGGACCGGGCAGGCGGGACTTCGCAGGCACCACAGTGCCGTCCGGAAGCTGGACCCGGCCGATGCCCATCTCGATCTGCGGAAACGCAAGGTCGTCGATGAACGGATACGAGCGGGCCGTCTCCGTCAGGTGAATCGCGAACTGGTCGCCGGCGATCTGCTGGGCCGCCACGATCAGCGTGTACAGGTCCGGCGTAAAGCGGCGTTCAACGAGTGTCAGGTTGCGGACATACCTCAGATAGGTCCGCAGCATGTGCGGCGAGATCTTGCGGGCCCGGTTGCCGAAGTCCTCCCGATAGCGGGTTCGGGCGGCCAGCAGCATCGCCTTGATGCCGTCGATCGACAGGTTCTCGTCATCGTCCAGCTCGTAACGGGCCCGTTCGTACAGACCGGTGATGAAGGGCAGCTCGCCCAGCAGAAACAGCAGGGTCTGCTCGGCGACCCGACAGATCTGCGTCTCCTCGACGTCTGCGGTCTCCGCGTCGACCGGGCGGCGTTCGTGCCATGCCTCCCGGATCCACGGCCAGTCCGTGACCGAGCAGAGACAGAGGATGCTCTCGTGGCGGGTTTCGAGTTCCCGCAGTCGCTCTGCCATCTTCGCGACGCGCTGGCGGGGTTGTCCTTCCGGCAACGGCGGGATCGTCGGCAGGACCGCGGCAGAAAACTGTTCGAGACTGACGGTCTTCAGCGCGTACGGATCGGGGAGGACCGTGCCGCGACTGTCGAACTGCTCCACCTCCAGATCGATGTACGCCCGTGGCGTCCGCTCCTGCAGGGCAATGCGGAGGGCGGCGATGACCGGCTGGCAGGGATCGATCGGCACGTAGCTGACCGGCGGGATGACTTCGTCGTCATCCTCCTGATCGGAATCGGGAGTCCATTCGGTCGACCAGGTCTCGCGAGGCTCCGACTGGATGACCGCCGTGATCGACGGCAGTCGCTCGATGGCCGTCTCCACATCCTCCTGAAATGACGGCGGAAGCGGAACTGCGAGGCAGTCGAACGACTGTTCGAGCATCAGCCGGCGTACGGCGACGGAGAAGTCTCCGCTGCCATGGATCACCGGCAGCAGCGTGATCTTCGAGCCGAGTTTGAGGGCATCCGTCTTCACTGGTGGTCCGATCTGTTCCTGGCCCGATCTGTTCCTTGCGTCCCGGGCGGCCGGTGATGGCGACCCGTCCCTTCACAATTCGTCGAATCGGCTCGCGGAGTCAAGACGCCCGGACCGGCAGGGCATGTTTCCCGAATCCGGCGCTGTTGCCGGCCGGCAACGCTCATCCTTTCGGGCCGGCGTTCGGCGGGCAATCGCGGATCGACCGGAAGGGGCGCACAATCGACATAACCGGCCTCTGTGGCGCTACAACCGTCACGGGCCGAACTCTCCTGCGACATCGCCGGTGGCAATCCGGTTCGCGACCCGTTTCTCGCGTTCCGCGTATACCACTTGCTCTCTGGCCTTCCTGCAACGTGACGGACCGGTCTGCCGGACTGTCTCCCGGGGCAATGGCGACGGGAATCGCGGCGTCGCGTGACCGGGCAGGTCATCCGCCCCGGTCACCAAAGGACATTTCAGTTTGAACGAGATGATGAGTTCCGGCAACAGAGGGACGCGGTCGGCGATTCCGATCGGACGGACAGCTCCGGAACCGGATTGTCTCAGGTGGAGTCGCTGGTGAACGACAACCTCAACCGGCTGACAGATCGAGTCTGTACGCTCCAGGAGCGGCGTGAGACGCTGGTGACCTCGCTGCGCCGCGCCGCGACCGACCTCCGCGCCCATGGTCGTGCACCCGCCGAGACCGTGCGGACAGAGCTCGAAGAGTTCTGCCACGAATGGGATTCACTGCGTGCGGACCTCGAGACGCACGAACAGGGGCCACCCGCCAGTCTCGACGAGGCGGTTGCCCGCGTTGACGACGTCCAGCGACAGTCCCGGATGGTCTCCGCCCTCGCGGCACTGGACGGTCTCGACCGTGTCTGTGCAGACGATGGCGGGGTGAGTCCAGCCGCCCTGGAGATCCGCTCTGCCGTCGAGAGCCTCCAGGCCCGCCTTACCGACCACCAGTCGCCGGACGAATCGACGATCGGGGAACTGCAGTCCGGCGGGCATCCGCTGGTGCAGCTGCGGCGACTGCTCGAAGCAGGGGACGCACTCTCGGACGACGAATGGGAACAGGCCGTCGAGAGCGTGCGGACTCAGTTCGGCCGATCGGTCGCAACTGCAGTCGTGCGACGACGGCTCAGGATCGAACCGGACTTGGCAACGCCGTCAGGGAACGGCTGACCATGACCTTTTGACAACCCGTCGGCTCGGGCCGGCGGGGCAGACCAGCACGACGGGCCCGAATCGAAACTACAGCTCAGAACGTATCTCGGAGACACCCGATCATGGCCGGCGCGCGCTACCGCAAGCTGCTGACAAACCTTCCCTCGATGGCGGCGGTCGTCAACTCGTTCGAGTCTCCCGACGTCCAGCTCGCCGTCTATCGCGAACTGATCCAGGCCCTCGAAGAAGTCATACCCGCAGCCGGCGGGCCGGCATCCGCGTCCCCGAATGGGGCTGA